>Ga0185299_10001369_pt1 | contig 48056 bp, 40 predicted proteins | sample PaiPotPPA55metaG_FD_128002 | JGI IMG/M metagenome (GOLD analysis project Ga0185299, IMG submission 128002) | Iron sulfur acid spring bacterial and archeal communities from Banff, Canada, to study Microbial Dark Matter (Phase II) - Paint Pots PPA... ... | reverse complement strand
GTCCGCCAAGTTTCTGGAACTTCTGCGCTTCGCGCAAAAACTCGATAATTTCGCGAAGTTCTTCCTTCGCCTCATCCACGCCAGCCACGTCTTTGAACGTGATCTTTTTCTGCTGCATGGAGAGCAACCGCGCCCGGCTCTTGCCGAACGACAGTGCCTTGTTTCCACCCGTCTGCATCTGCCGGATCATGAAGAACCAGAGCGCACCCAGCAGAACCAGCGGCAAGAGATTAAGAATCCAGCTCGGCCAAGTGCCGTTGCTGATGTCCTTGAAGCCGTACGGAACGTTCTTGTCCGTCAACTTCTTGTACATGTCGGGATAGTTCGCCGGCACAATCGTATGAAACGGCGAGTCATTCTTAAACTTGCCTTTGACTTCCTGCCCGATAAACATCACGTCGCGGACATTGCCCTGGTCCACGTCGGACAGGAATTCAGAAAAGCCGATTTCTTTTTCTTTCTGGGCATTGCTCCCGGTTTTCACAACCTGCCAGAGCAGGAAGGCCGAGACCACAATGACCGCCCAGAAAAGCACTGTTTTAATCGTAGAATTCACTTAAAACTCCTCTAAGAGCCCGTCCCAGTCAAAAGGAAGAAGGCACCTCTTCATCCGGTATTAGATGCCGGAGGTGGAAATTCGACTGGAAGAGCCTGTGCCCTCATTCTAGCCCTTTTCGATGAAAAACGGAGAGGTAAAACCAGGCACAGAAATCATGGAGGTACACGTGTGGTCCATCAATCTATTGGACAGGCGGCGCCTGTTTTGGTTTCGATCAGGCGAACGTCATAAACCGAAATGTCCAATGTCCCGGATGTTGCAAGGCGCAGGATGCTGGGCGTCTTGGCCAAGTCCTGGGAGTTGGCAAAGCACGACAAGGGAACCGTGAGCGTCACATCTCCTGTCTTGATCAGCTTGGTGACAGGTACGGTAGAACCACCGACGCCCATGGCGACATCTCCGGTTGGGGCGGCATTGACCTTGAGTTTCACAGAGAGCATCATGGCGCCATTCGCTTCGCGAGCAATGTCGGTGGTCCTGTCGGAGGCAACCTCAAACCAAGCGTTCTCGCGGCCGGTCCACACCACATTGACCCCGTTGTCGGTTGGCTGCAGCATAATCGTCGCCGAACCGTACAAGGTCGTCTTGCTTCCGACATATGCCATGCGCGCAACATTGTCGTCGCCGATGAACAGCTTATAGCCGTTCCATACATCGCCTTTCGCGTAATAGACATTCTTCTCACCGTATTTGACATTGCCGGCGGCTTCGGCAAGTTGCGCTGTTTGTGCCGGCTTGGCATAGGTCAGGCCGAAACCGTACGGGAACTGCGGGTCGTAATTCGCATCGCCAACATTGAGCGGCGTCTGGTCGGGACGCTTCGGCCACGAGAAGCTCAGACGGCCCAGAAAATCGTATTGCGGTGAGCCGTCGGCCTTGGCAAGCAGGACGTCGGCCACGCCCTGACCTTCGGAACCGGGCAGCCATGCGGCGACAAAGGCGTCAGAGGCATTGATCTGCGGGTTCACGTAGAGCGGCCGGCCGGACATCATCACTGCTACGACCGGAATGCCTTGGCTCTTGAGCTTCCGGATCAGATCGAGGCTTTCGGCATTGTCGTAATGCAACGCGACGTCTGGCTGGTCTCCCATGAATTCGGCATAGGGCTTTTCACCGAAAACGACGATCGCGAAATCGGGTTTCTGCGCCGAGGTGCCGTCAGGGCTGAGGATGGCCCGTCCGCCGGCTGCGTCGATCTGCGCTTTCAGTCCTTCATAGATCGAAGTCGCGCCGGGGAAGTCATTCGGGCCGTTGTCCGCGCCCTGCCAGCTGAGCGTCCAGCCGCCCGATTGAATGGCGATATTGTTGGCGCCCGCGCCCGCCACCAGCACGGTGGCATTCGGTTTGATCGGGAGTACCCTGTTGTTTTTCAGCAGGACCAGCGATTTGCGCACTGCCTCGCGGGCGACGGCGCGATGCTGCAGCGTACCAATGGGCTTAAACGTTCCGGTCCGGTGGGCGGGCGAGGGCTCGTCGAACACGCCCATGCGGAGCTTCACGCGCAAGATCCGGCGAACGGCATCGTCGAGACGCGCTTGTGAGATAACTCCCGACTTCACATCGCGGACGAGATTGGCGTACAAAAGCTTCCAGTCCTGAGGCTCATTGAAGATATCCAAGCCCGCGTTGAAAGCTATCGAACAATCGGAATTGGTGCAGCCTGGGATCTGGCCGTGTGCGAGCCAGTCACCCATGATGAAGCCGTCGAAGCCCATGCGGCCCTTGAGCACATCGGTCAACAGTGCTTTATTGGCGTGCATCTTGACACCGTGCCAAGAGTTGTAAGAGGCCATGACTGATTGCGTGCCGGTGTTGATAGCTGCAATGTAAGCCGCACCATGCAGTCGGGCGAGATCGGTCTCGGAAACAGTGGAATCGCCCTGATCGCGCCCGCCGTCGGTAGAGCCGTCGCCGAGGAAATGCTTGGCGGTCGAAATGACATGATCACGATCGAGGAAGGCCTTGCCGGACCCCTGAATCCCTGACACCATGGCGGCTGCGTATTGCGAAACGATCCGCGGGTCTTCGGAATAACTCTCATAAGTGCGTCCCCAGCGGTCGTCACGCGCTACCGCAATGGTGGGGGCGAACGTCCAGTCGATCCCGGTCGAACGCACTTCGGCGGCGGTCACCTCGCCGATGCGGTGGAGTAGCTCGGGGTCATTGGCAGCGCCTAAACCGATATTGTGCGGAAAAAGCGTCGCGCCATAAACATTGTTATGACCGTGCACAGCATCCGAAGCCCAGATAAGAGGTATGGTCACCTTTTCGCCGGGTACCACCGACGCCTGATAATAGGGCTCGATAAGATCGACCCAGTCCTTGACGGTCGCGTGCTTGTTTCCACCGGGCACCGCGCCTCCGCCGTTTTCGATGGAGCCGATGTGATACTGGGTTACCTCCTCGGGTTTGATGGTTTTCCATTCTGGTTGAATCACCTGGCCGATTTTTTCTTCGATGCTCATCTGGCTGAGCATCTCGGTGATCCGTTTTTCTATCGTGGCGTCAAGCCCCACCGGAGATTTCGCCATCGGCCACATCTCCGGGTGCACTTGATCCACGCTTGCCGCGGCCTCACCGTCGGTAAACAGAAGGCTCACCGTCATGCCAATTCCCAGCAAAAGCGCCAACCAGGACATCAGAATCTTTACGCGGAAATACTTGTGCGTCAGGCCCATGGCGGCTCTCTTGCTTATCTCCTCGAAGTCTTAGCGTTTCGGTGAACGCGGGGATTGTACAACGGTCCCCGGGTAATTGGTTCACAGAAAGGGGCCTAAAGCTTGCTCGGCGCTACCCTAATCGTTTTGACGATTGGTGAACATAGGCGCGCCCGAGCCCGAAGTCCTCTTGTGGGAAGCTGGACATTCCACCCAGCAGGTTTTGCCTATTTCCGACGAATGACGGATTGGCAGGCTGAAAGCTACGCTGCGTTTGGACAGGGGCGGACCCCCGTCCCCCGCGATCTACGTCGTCGCCGCCAGATAAGGCAGGTTTCGTCCCGTCTGCTCCGGACTACCCAACCCATAGCCGCAAAGAAACGTGTCATCCACCAGAAATCCGAAATAGTCGGGCTGCAGCGGAACTCGGCGCGCCGACTGCCGATCCAGCAGCGTGACCAGCTTCACCGAAGAGGCGTCGCGCGCCCGCAGGTCATTCATCAGGTACTCGCTCGTCACTCCCGAGTGCACCAATCCCTCCACCAGCAGCACATGCTTGCCTGCAATCGCCAGTTCGTGGCTGAAGAGAATCTCCAACACAGCGGATTCACCCTGCTGGCTCTGCTTGTAGCTCGGCTTGATAAACGAGCAGATGAGGGGAACATCGATCGCCCGTACCAGGTCGGCCATGAACAGGAAGCTGTTCTCCAGAATACCCAACGCGATCATGGTCTCGCCGCGATAGTCGTCGGAAATCTGCCGTCCCAGTTCGCGAACTCTTTTCTGAATCTGGTCGGCCGAGATCACTTGGCGCAACCCGGCATTCGGCGAAACATTCATAGTGGAAGTGGCGCCTCCAGCGTGGTAATCCTGAAGCTGGAACCTTGCAGCTGCAACTCTAGCCATGCCATGTTACATCATGCCCGCAATCTGCCGAATCCAAATTGCTTTTGAAGCTCCCACAGACGACCGGAAAGCGGCTGGAACCGCGAAGCCCCGCATCCAGATCAGCCCGCAGCCTTTCGCGACCGCGACCGGCCAGAGCTTTTTCTCTACTCCGGTCGCATGACGGTCACTTAACAGCTCTTTCACTTTTTTTGCCGCCGCCGTATGCGCCGGCCAGAAACGGTCTCCCGCCCGCCAGTTGCGGATCAGAACTTCCTTCGGCATGCGCGCCAGATCGAGCAGTTCGCCGCTCTCATCCTCCGGAACGCCACTCGCATCCACGACCCGAGCTTCTATGCAAGCGCCCAGTTCAGGAACCTCCACCGCGCCCGGCACCACTAAAGCGTACTCATAGTCCGCCGTTTCTCCGTGGCCGCCGACGGTTTCCAGTTCCAACCAAAGCTCTTGCCGTCCGCGTCGAACATTCCACCTGCCGGGCAGCTCCAGTTTCTTGCCCGCCGCTCCGCGCGCCAGCTCCAGCGCTTCCTCGATCAGCCGGAACGAAATACTTAAATCTGGCACATTCATTTCCAGCCATGCGCGGATCAGCCGGCGCTGGGCTGCCAGCGGGAGCGTCAGCAGCGGCGCCACTGCAAGCCCCGCGGCTTGCCGCGTCTCAGCAGCGCCACCGCCCTGGCCCCGAATCTCCGGATGCGCTCTCTCCCACTGCTCCTGCTCGGCCCGCGCGATTTCCGCGAGCTCACCCATGTGTTCGATCGCGGCCTCGCCAAATTCTTCACCGATCATCGGCAGCAGCCGATGCCGCGCGCGATTGCGAAGGAAGGCAATGTCTCGATTCGACGAATCCTCGCGCCAGCTCTGACCCCGCTCGCGCAGAAATTCCTGCAATGCAGCGCGTCGGAAGGCCAGCAGCGGCCGCACTACCTCGCCAAACGCGTGTCCCTGGTCTTCGAAAACGATTCGCGGATGAATTCCCGAGAGTCCTCGAATGCCGGTACCGCGAAAAATGCGAAGCAGGACCGTCTCCGCCTGATCGTCGAGCGTGTGCGCCGTGGCAATTTTCGTAACTCCAGCCTCGCGCGCCAGCTGGCGAAAAAAACTGTAGCGCAGTTCACGCGCGGCCGCTTCGATACCGGAACTGACGCCGGAAGTATGACTGCCGTCAACCGACGCCTCACAAGCATGCAGTTCCAGTCCGTGCTGCCGCGCCAACTTCCGGACAAACCGCTCGTCCTCGTCCGCCTCTTCTCCGCGCAGCTTGTGATTGACATGCGCAACCGACAGCACGGTCCCCAACTCGGAGCGCAACTCCAGCAGCAGGCAAAGCAAAGCCACGGAATCCGCTCCGCCTGAAACCGCCACCGCCAGGCGGTCCCCCGCCCGAATCGACTGCTGCTTCCGAATTGTCTTCAATAGCCGTTCCGTCAGCCCAGGCACGGAGAAATGGTACAGCAGGAATAAAGTTCCCAGTTCTCAGTTCTTAGTGGCAGCGGTTTGGCGGGTACTGGATACTGGCAAGCGAGTACCAGCAACTGCTATCCTGTGCGCAAATGTGTAGAGCTTCTCGCTGGATTGCAAGATTTCTGCTGCTTGTCATGCTCGCCCCGGCCTTCGGGCCGCTGGCGATGGCTCGTGCTGCCCAGCCAGGAGCCCTGCACTGCCTGCGTCAGCCGGTGTCCGGTCACCCGGCGCAGCCCGCGATGCAATGCCATCAGGCGATGGCACAGTCCAAGCCGTACCAGCCCCCACCATCCCCGGTCGAGTCGTCCGAAGCCTCATTTCAAGCCGTCGTGAACTGCTGCCTCAACCACGATTGCTGCTGCCGCGTCGCTACCTTGGAGTGGGCGCACCCCGCCTTCGGTCTGCTCCCTTTCTTAAGTCTTCTGATCGAACCCGCGCGCACGTCGCAAAGCACGATCCTGCGCTCAAGCGACATCTCCGGACACGATTCCGCCCGCGCCCCTCCTCGCAGCTGACCCTTTTGCCAAGTCCTGGAAATTAGCACCGAGCGTCCCTGGCCCCTAAAGGGGCGTCCGATTTCGCACATCTGCGGCGTCGCTGAAGCGATGCCCTGATACGAAACCGGATTGTTCTGCTGCCTGCAAAGGCATGCGGAAGGCGATTCTCCTACGAGCGCAATCTTCGGCCGGAGAGAACCGCCACAGCACTTCTAAGGATATGGAATTATGAATCGCCCCAAGTTTCTAGCGCTTGCCGGCTTGCTGTTGCTCGGCCCCGCCGCGTTCGCCAACATCTACGGCGCGATCCGCGGCGTCGTGCACGACCCGCAGCATCGTCCCATCCAGAACGCCATGGTGATGCTCAAAGCAAAATCGTCGGACTGGGCAAAAAGCGTCACTACCGATGCCACCGGTGAATTCCAGTTCAACGCCATCCCGCTCGGCGATTACTCGGTCAGCGTCGCCAGTCAGGGCTTCGCGCCAACTTCACAGGACGTCACGGTCATCTCAGGATCTGTGCCCGTCGTTCACTTTCTTTTAAAGGTCGCAACCGCGAACGCCAACGTCACTGTCTCCGCTCGGCCCGAGGTGGCCCCGACCGATTCCGCTACGCCCACAACTCTCGTCAGCCGCCTCGACATCGAGCGCACTCCCGGGGCGTCCCGCAGCAATAGCATGGCGATGATTACGGATTTCGTCCCCGGCGCGTACGTCACGCATGACCAACTGCACATCCGCGGCGGCCATCAGACAAGCTGGCTGGTGGACGGTGTTCCAGTGCCCAACACCAACATTGCGTCGAATATAGCTCCGCAGTTTGATCCTAAAGATATCGACTACCTGGAGGTCAACCGCGGCAGCTACGGCGCGGAATTCGGCGACCGGACTTATGGCGTATTCAACATCGTTCCGCGCTCAGGATTCGAGCGCAACAAGCAGGCCGAGCTGGTTCTCAGCGCCGGCAACTTCAATCAAACGAATGACCAGTTCAGCTTCGGCAGTCACACGGAGCGCTTCGCCTACTACGTCAGCGTGAATGCAAACCGCACGGATCTCGGCTTGCAAACGCCCGTTTCGAAAGTGGTGCACGACGCCGCGAATGGCTATGGCGGTTTCGGGTCACTGATTTTTAACGTGGACCCTTCCAATCAGTTGCGTTTCGTTACCTCGTTGCGCAAGGACTACTACCAGATCCCGTACGATCCGTTTCCCAACGATATTGAGAACGGGAATATTGCCGCAAATGGCTTTCAGGCGCAGTACCCAACCCTTGATCTCCGCGACGGCAACCATGAATCCGATGCGCTGGTGAATTTCTCCTGGGTTCACACCTTCAATTCAAAGGTGCTGCTCACGGTCTCGCCTTTTTACCACCGCAACGGCGCCAACTACGACAGCTCGCCCGCCGATCCCACCGCCACGACAGATCATCACACCTCCACCTACGCGGGCGGGCAGGTTAGCTTCAGCGCTAACTTCGCGAAGAACAATTTACAGGCGGGTTTCTACGGCTTTCACCAACGGGACGATCAGTTTTTCCAAGCAATCTTCAAAGACACACCTAGTCAATCGTTTGCCGAACGTGATCTCGCTTCCGGCGGTTTGGAAGCATTCTTCATCGACGACAAGTTCAAACCAGTTTCCTGGTTGACGCTTACCGCGGGAATGCGCCCCACGCACTTCAGCGGCGGAATGACGGAGAACACCATCAGTCCTCGTTTCGGCGCCGCATTGAATATCCCCCGCCTGAATTGGACCTTCCGCGTCTTCTACGGCCACTACTACCAGGCGCCGCCCCTCCTCACGGTTGGAGGGCCTCTCGAGCAATTTTGCAACCTGAACAATTGCGGTTTCCTCCCCCTTCGCGGAGAGCGCGACGAAGAACATCAGTTCGGAGTCACCATTCCCTATCGCGGCTGGGTTCTCGACGTGGACAATTTCGAAACCAGCGCCCACAATTTCTTTGACCATAGCTGCATCGGGTCCGGACTGTGTTTACCCATCACGATTGAGAGCGCAAAAATCCGCGGTTGGGAACTCACCCTGCGGTCTCCGCGCATCGCCCACCGTGGACAAATCCATCTCGCATACTCCAATCAGATCGCCCAAGGTGGCGGCGCCATTAACGGAGGGTTTACGGATTTCACCACAAATCTCTGCGATCCAAATCCCGGCCTGTGTCCCCTCGATCACGACCAACGCAACACCCTCAATATTGGCGGGGATATCAGCCTTCCGTGGCGGTCGTTCGCTTCCACCAACGTCTATTATGGCTCCGGCTTCAGTAACGCATTCGTTGACCAACCCTATCCCGGTGACCACTTGCCTCAACACACCACGTTCGACCTTTCGATTGGCAAGGACTTCGGAGAGCGCGTCTCCGCGTCGCTGAATGCCTTGAACGTGGCCAACCGCCGCGTGGACCTCGACAACAGCCAGACGTTCGGAGGTTTCCATTGGAACAACCCGCGCGAGATCTATGTCGAACTGCGCTACCGATTTCACTATTGAGGGGTGAGGGCGATCGGACGAAGGCCCCTAAGATGAGCTGGCAGTCTCCGCCTAAAGCCATGACTCCAATCGATTGGGGGAGAGATACCGCGGTAAACGGTGCCCCAGAGGGCGTTTGGTTTTCCTGACAGCTGAGAGCTGACGGCTGACAGCCACCGGGTTGGCCGCATCGAACCAATTGACAAGAACGGCGAGCAAGAACAGCGAAGTCCGTTTGACGCTGTTCCCGTACGCTCCGTATAATGCAGAGCGTCCATACCCTGATCACCACGCTCGCGGTTCCGTGTCAAGAAAGCCGGGCGTCTTGCGCGCTCGTTGCGCCGGTTTCAGGACCATGTTTCAGGACGACGACTAATAAGCTCGGGTTGCGATCAGTTTCGTTGAGCCCAGCGAGCTGGAAGCTTCCAGCATTTCCGAAAAATCTGAAGGAGTTCAAAGGATCCAATGATTAAGAAGTTTGTGATTAAGAAGTCTGCGTGCGTCACCGTGGCCGTAGTTTTCGGCCTCTCCCTATTCGCTCTGGCCCAGGCCGACGCGGCTGCAGGTTCTCCCGCTGCGGCTGCCACCACACCTAACGCTCCCTCCGCTGCTGCGACGGCGGCGGCCAAGGCTACTGGCACAAAAGTCGGCACCATCAACATTGAACAGGCGATCTTCGCCTCCAACGAAGGACGGCGGGATTTCGACGTGCTCGCCAAGAAGTTTGAACCCAAGCAAAACGAACTGAAGGGCTTGGCCGACGAACTCGATAGCCTGCAGAAGCAGCTCAATGCGCAGCAGGACAAGTTGAATGAAGAATCGCGCGACAAGCTGGTGAAGCAGATCGAAACCAAGAAGAAAAATTCCGATCGCGCTGCCCAGGACGCGCAGGAAGATTACCAGAATCAGCAGGGCGAAATCGGCAACAAGATCCTCACCAAGATGGCTCCACTCATCGTGAAGTATGCCAGCGAAAACGGTTACGGCATGATTCTGGATACGTCCCAGCAGTGGCCGCGTGGTCCGGTGATTTGGTACGGACCGGCAGTCGACATCACGCAACCGATCGTCGAAGCCTACAACGTGCAATCCGGCGTGGCGGCGCCAGCGGCGGGTAGCGTTGCTCCCAAGCCCGTGAGGCCGGGAACGTCTCCCGGCAGCAAACCTGCTGCGCCCGCGACCAAGCCGCCGGCGACCACTCCGCCGAAACAGTAGCGACACCGCTCGGTTAGTTTCGGTTCCAAAGTTTTTGAGATTTTTTTAATAGGACCGCGTGCAGACGCGGTCTTTAGTTTTGTGTCTTGTGGAGAGCCGGGCGTCTCCGCCCGGCGGACGGGCGGGGACGCCCGTCACTCCACCGGCTCAACTCTTTCCGCGTAGCTCAGGATCAAATCGCACGCCGCAGGTGTCTGTTCTGATAACAGGCCCGTTCTGGAGGACACGTTATGTTCAGCACACTCGAAAGCCACTGGGACCACTCCGCCCGTCGCGGATGGACTACGCTCGCATCCTTCACCATGCAAGCCCTTGGACTGAGCTTGCTGCTCGCAATCCCGTTGATCTGGGTTCAGCGGCCACCGCAATTGCATTGGCTGGAGCGGCTCGCTTCGCCCGCAGCACTCACACCACCCGCGGCAACACAGGCTGGGCACGCGCATTCTGCAGCCACTGCAGTCAACAACCTGCCCCAACGACCGTTCATCGCGCCGCGATCGATACCTGTTCAGATCGCGGCAATTAACGATGCGGACTCGGTTCCACCGGCGCCGGAATTCCCAACCATCGGCACTGGATCGGGTCGCGGACCAGGCGACGGCGTGGCGCATGGCCTCGGAGACAGCATACCGGTAGTGATTCCGACGCACCCAGCCGCGGTCAAGCCCCTGCGGGTATCGCGCTGGGCGGAGGGCAACATCATCCACCGCGTCCAGCCCAGCTATCCGCCGATCGCACGCCAGGCGCGCGTTCAGGGCGCGGTCGAGTTGCGGGCGATCATCAGCAAGACAGGGACGATCGAGAATCTGGTGGTGGTTAGCGGACACCCGATGCTGGTCAAATCCGCGATTGAAGCGGTCCGGCAATGGCGGTATCGCGCGTACCTCCTGAACAACCAGCCCATCGAAGTGGAAACCGAAATCACGGTGAACTTCGTGTTGTCGGGCAGTTGAGAGTCATTCGTTACCATTGGCACTTAACAACGCGGCTCGTGCGGTCACTATAATCGGCTGTGTGAACGCTCCACGTCCCGATTTGTCGAAGATGCCGGAAATCCGCTCGCTGATTCTCGACGGCCGGACTTGGGCTGAGGTTTCTCTCGGAGCGCTCGGACAAAATTTTCACGCGATACAGAAGCACGTCGGCGCAGGCGTCACCATCTGCGCCGTGGTCAAAGCCGACGGTTACGGCCATGGCGCAGTGGAGTGCGCTCGGGCGCTTGCATCCGAGGGGGCGCGGTGGCTGGGCGTGACCGATGCCGCGGAAGGCCTGGCGCTGCGGGGCGCCGGCGTCACGGCCCGCATCCTGCTGATGACCGGAATCTGGAAGGGCGAGGAAGACGGGATCGTCGCCCAAAATCTTACTCCCACGATCTGGGAACCCTGGCACATTGAGTTGCTCGAACGCGCGGCGCGGAAACGGCGGAGCGATCTTACGTCACATCGTTTGCCCGTGCATCTGAAAATCGATACGGGCATGAACCGTCTTGGAGCATCGAAGGAAGCGTTGCCGCGTTTGTGCGAGATGTTATCCGCGTGCACGCACCTGACTCTCGAAGGAGTGAGCACGCACTTCGCGTCGGCGGAAGTGCTCGACTCCGAAGACGCCGTGCGCCAGATGAAGCGCTTTGAAGAGGGACTTGCGGTGTTGCGGAATTGCGGGCTCCGGCCTCCGCTGGTTCACATGGGAAATTCCGCCGCCATGAGCGCGCGGCCGGAGACGTGGAAGACGATGGTGCGTCCGGGAATCGCGCTCTACGGATATTCGCTTGCCTTCACGCGTGGCAGCCAGCCTGCGGCAGTCGCACAGCTTCCGCTGCGTCCGGTACTTTCGTGGAAGACGCGCGTGCTGACGGTGAAAGAAGTCGCGGCAGGACAAGCGGTCGGCTACATGGGCACCTTCGTGACCAAAGCGCGGAGCCGTATTGCAGTGCTGCCCGTCGGTTACGCGGACGGCTATCCACGGCTGCTCTCGAATCGCGCGCGGGTGATCGTAGGCGGCGACTACGCGCCGGTTGTGGGACGCGTCTCGATGGACCTGACGATTGTAGACGTCAGCCACATAAGGGGCGTCGCGGTGGGGGATGAAGTCGTCTTGATAGGACGAGGCAACGGCGAAGGCATCGGCAAAAGCGTGGACGCCGTAGAACTGGCGCGTTGGTGCGAAAGCGTGCCCTATGAAATTCTGTGCGGCCTGTCGCAGAGAGTGCCGCGGGTTTACAGCTGAGCCGTCAGTATTTGGCCCTCAGCATTCAGCCCGTACGCTTCGTATCAGGACATCGCTTTAGCGATACCATTCGTTCCGCGAAATCAGTTCAAGGGGCTGGACATCGGAAAACTACTGAATGCTGCGTGCTGACTGCCGGGTGCTAAATCCCGCCATTAAACTGACCTAAGTCGCCAATCTACACCCTGTTATTGTATTTGTAGAAGATTGATGCCTTCCCGCTACGCTCAATGGATGTACGACTGGGAGACCCGACTCACGTCGGTGGACAATAACCGCGTGGTGCGTCCGCTGGACTGGGGCCTGGATTGGACACAGGACTGGCCGGGCCGCAACGGCGGTCGTCCTTCAGGAGAAGGCTCGGGACAAGACTCAAGGGATCTTCTGGAATATTTCTCGCGTTTCAACGATCGCATCGTGCAGAACAGCGATGACTTTTACTCTTATCAAAAGCCAGCGGATTTCCGGTTGGAGCGCCGCGAGGTTCAGGTCTTCAGCACGCGCGAAGCGCCCGACCCGCGCCTCGAAGAAAAAGTTCGGGGCACGCATGCGGAGTTTCTGCGTTTCACCTCGCCGGTGGCGACGCCTTTCCCCGAAAATAATCTGGTGAACGCGCGCTGGTTTCCGGCACGGGGCCGTCGCGCACTGGTTCTGCTGCCGCACTGGAATTCCGATGCGCTCTCCTACAACAGCCTCTGCCGCGTGCTGAACTGGATGGGAATTGCGGTGCTGCGGCTGAGCATGCCGTATCACGATATTCGCCGGCCGGCGGAGATCGACCGCGCCGACTATGCCGTTTCCGCCAACATTGGACGCACGCTCGATTCGGTGCGCCAGGGCGTGATCGATGTGCGCTGTTGCCTCGACTGGCTGGAATCGCAGGGTTACAACCGGCTCGGGATCGTCGGGACGAGCCTCGGATCGTGCTATGCGTTTATCGCTACCGCGCACGATCCGCGAATTCAGGTGGCGGCGTTTAATCACGCCTCGACTTACTTTGCCGACGTCGTGTGGCACGGCCAGTCGACGCGCCACATCCGCGAGGGGCTGCAACCGGCCATCGATTTGGAGGATCTGCGGCAGGTGTGGCGCGCCGTCAGTCCAATGGCGTACTTCGATAAGTTTTCACGCTGGCCGCGCCGCTCGCTCATTATCTATGCGAAGTATGACATGACGTTCCTGCCGGAATTTTCAGAGCAGGTGGTCGAGCAGTTCGAGAAGCACAACCTGGATCACAAAGTCGTCGTGCTGCCCTGCGGGCATTACACCATGGGGGAAACGCCGTACAAATACATGGATGGGTGGCAGCTGGCGAGTTTTCTGCGGACGGTGTTCGAGTAGAGTAATTGCGAGATTCCGATTGCCGCAATGGCTTGGGCGTTATTTCTTGGCCGTGACCTGATCCGCAATTTTGTCATACTCGGCCTTTGGCATGATGTGGCGTTTTACCAAATCATTGGGATCGTTGTAGGGACGGCCTGCGATAACGCGATCGGCCTCAGCCTCAGTCATGCCCGGCAAACTCAGCAACTGCTCTTTTGTGGCAATGTTCAAATCGAGTGGCTTATCGCGGCTCCAGCCCTCGCGTATACCTGCCGCCACCGCCTTCGCATCGCGCTTCACTTCCGCCGTTGCTTGCGCGGTTTTTTCTTTCAGCTCCTGCGAGTTTTGTGGTTGAGTGCAGCCCGCGAGCGCGGCCAGGAGCAAAATCGTGGGAACGTGCCGATATCTGAGGAAGTCCATTTTTGATCAGCCTTTCCGCTGCCTTGGATGATATCGCAGGCATGTTCGGTTGGTCATGATTGTGATGAAAGCCGTCCAGGGTCCGAAAAGCTCACAGCCTTTCGCGGACAGGAGTGTCCGCGCCACAGTAAAATACTTTGCGGTACCTAACTATGAAAAATTCCGACATGTCCCGCCCGCTCTATGAAGTTGATCCGCAGATTGCCAACGCCATCGATAACGAAGCTCGCCGCCAGCACGAAGGGCTGGAGCTGATCGCTTCGGAAAATTTTGTGAGTGAGGCTGTGATTGAGGCTGCCGGATCCGTGTTCACCAACAAATACGCGGAAGGCTATCCCGGTAAGCGTTATTACGGCGGATGCGAGTTTACCGACGTGGTGGAAGAACTGGCGCGCGAGCGGGTCAAGAAACTTTTTGGCGCGGAGAACGCCAACGTGCAGCCGCACTCGGGATCGCAGGCCAATCAAGCGGCCTATTCCGCGGTGCTGCAGCCGGGCGACACGATTCTCGGTTTGAATCTGGCTCATGGCGGACACCTCACGCATGGGCATCCTCTCAATTTCTCCGGCAAGACATACAAGATCGTTCCGTATGGCGTAACCAAGGAAACCGAGACCATCGACTACGATGACCTGGAAAAGATCGCCACGGCGGAGCGGCCGAAGCTGATTATCGGCGGTGGCAGCGCGTATCCGCGGATCATCGATTTCGCCCGCATGCGCCAGATTGCGGACAAAGTCGGCGCGCTCTTTCTTGTGGATATGGCGCATTTTGCGGGACTAGTGGCGGGCGGAGCGCATCCATCGCCCGTGCCGCACGCGCACATTGTGACTTCGACTACGCACAAGACGCTGCGTGGGCCGCGCTCGGGCATGATCCTGAGCAAGCAGGAATTTGCGGCTGCGATCGATAAGACGGTCTTCCCCGGAATGCAGGGCGGGCCGCTGGTGCACATCATTGCGGCCAAGGCGGTGTGTTTCCTCGAGGCGGCGCAGCCGAGCTTCCGCGAGTACGCGCGGCAGATCGTGGCCAATGCGAAGGTGATGGCCGAGACGCTGGCTGCCGATGGCTATCGCATCGTCTCCGACGGCACGGACACCCACCTCATGCTGGTGGACGTGTTCGCGAAGGGCATGCTCGGGAGCGAGGCTGAGAAGGCTCTAGGCGAGGCTGGCATTACGGTCAACAAGAATGCGATCCCGTTTGATGTGAATCCGCCGATGAAGCCTAGCGGCATTCGCATTGGCACTCCGGCCGTGACTACGCGCGGCATGAAAGAAGCGGAAATGCGGCAGATTTCGCACTGGATCGCGGAGGCGCTCAATCATCGGAGGGATGCCGCGGTGCTGGGGAAAATCCGCAAACAGGTGCTCGGGCTGGCTGAGGAGTTTCCGCTTTATGCCGAGCGGCGGGCGCGGGCGCAGGCGGAAGTTAGAGCCTAGCATTCCTACAGTTTCTGAATTCCCTGTGTACCCCCGTGCTCCCTGTGGTTAAATTCAGGCTGTGAAAGTAGCCATCGACATCCGCCGCATGACGGAGTTCGGGGTGGGCACCTACATCCGGAACGTCGTCCGCACGCTGGCGCGCCTGGACTGCGATAGTAAATACTTCCTCATCGGATCGCTGGTGAAGGTGGCGGAATGTGGCCCCCTGCCGCCGAACTTCCGCGCGGTGGAGCTGACCGGCCGGGACGACACACTGAAGGGGAATCTCGCTTTCCGGGCGATCGTGCGGCGTCTGGAGTGCGACGTGGTTCACATTCCGCACCTGTTCTGGATTCCGCGCGGTCTGGGTTGTCCCTATGTTCTGACCGTGCACGATTTGTTGGAGCATATGTATGGATCGCGCAATACCTCCAGCTTGCGCCGCAGCCTCCACTTTTACCTGACCCGGCGCGTGTTGCGGAAGGCGGCGCGCGTGATCGCGGTGTCACAATTCACCAAGAACGAAATCGAAAAGCTGCTAGCCATTCCGGATGAGCGTATCGAAGTGGTATACAACGCGATCGACGAGCGCTTTCTGCACGGCCACGCCACCGAAGCCGATCGCGAACTGATTGCCCAGCGCTATCTGGTGAACTATCCGTTCATTTTGTATGCGGGTGCGATTCGGCCCCACAAGAATGTGGTGCGCATCATCGAAGCATTTTCGGCGCTAAAGAGCGAACTCCAGAAAGATCAGCAGTTCCCGGATCTGAAGCTCATCATCATCGGAGACGATCTTTCTAGCCATCCCCGCCTGCGGCGCACGGTCGTGCGCAGCGGCGTGCAGAACGACGTGCGTTTCCTGGGATTCGTGCCCATCGAGGTGCTGCGCATTTTTTATGATGTGGCCAAGATTTTTGTTTTTCCATCTCTTTACGAGGGATTTGGGTTGCCGCCACTCGAAGCGATGGCCCACGGAACTCCAGTGGTCACTTCGAACACGTCGAGCCTGCCGGAAGTTGCGGGGGGCGCGGCGTTGCTGGTGAATCCAGAAAACGTGTTTGAGATTCGGCGAGGCTTGCAGCGAGTGCTGCTTGATCCGGTACTGCGCGCGCGGATGAAACAACGCGGCTATGCGCAAGCGCAGCGATTTTCCTGGACCAGTTCGGTGTCGAGGATCCTTGAGATTTACCGCGAAGTGGCGGGCGACCGTGTTCCTCGCGGGGTTGCCGCAGATTGAGTCGGTTCTTGCTCCCGTATAATGAAAATCTCCGCAATGAATTCTGGCGCCACGCCCAATCTCGTACAGTCGACAATTGAGACCCCGACAATGACCCGTCCGAACCGGTTGTTCTCGGACTGGCGGATTTCCGTGCTGGTGTTGATTGTGTTGTGGGCGGTCATCTACATGGCGGGACTCTCCCGGGCCGCCTTGCTCGACGATGCCGACACGGTGCATGCCGAGGCGGCGCGCGAAATGCTGCAGCGGCACGACTGGGTCACGCTCTACGCCAACGGCATCCGCTATCTGGAAAAAGCTCCGCTGATGTATTGGGGCGTGGCCACCAGTTACACACTCTTCGGCGTCAACGAGTGGAGCACCCGTTTCCCGCTCATGCTGGGCGTGCTGGCGATGATCCTCTCCACGTACGGTTTGGGGCGCTGGGCTTTGGGCAGCGAAGGCGGATTCGATTCCGGGCTGGTGCTGGCAACCGCGCTCGGACCATTTCTTTTTACCCGCTTTCTGATTCCAGACGTCGCCGTCGGTTTGTGGCTGACCCTGACATTCTGGCTTTTCCTGATATCGCTGGAGCAAGCGAAGCCGGCGCGCTGGACCTGCTGGGGTATCGGCGCTATGTGCGCGCTCAACGTACTCACTAAGGGACTGATCGGGCTCGTATTTCCGATAGGAGCGATCGGGCTTTATCTGTTGCTGACGGGGAACTTGCGGCACTTGCTTAAGTTGCGTCTGGTTTCAAGCGCGCTGGTATTTTTCGCAATCGCTGCGCCGTGGCATATTCTAGCCGCCCTCCGGAATCCAGCGCAGGGAAATGTCCGCGGGTTTCTGTGGTTCTATTTTGTCAACGAGCACATCCTGCGCTTCCTGAACCGGCGCGTTCCGCGCGACTACGATAAGGTTCCGCTGCTGCTGTTCTGGGCGCTTCTGGTCTTATGGCTCATTCCCTGGACCGTCTTTCTTCCGCAGTCGCTCGAGGAAGTGCCGCGGCGGTGGCGTGAGTTCCGCTCGCAGATGACGCGGCGACAGCGAGCGTATCTTTTATTTTTCCTGTGGACCTTTGTCATCGTGGCCTTCTTCAGTCTGTCGACGCGGCAGGAATACTACACGATCCCGGCGATTCCGGGGATGGCGTTGTTGGTGGGCGGATGGCTGCAAAGGGAGAGAGCATCCGCCGCGGATAGCCGCAAACGGCGCGGCGGAATGATTTCGTCAGCGGTGTTGCTGGCAGTTGGCGTCATCATTGCGGTGATTGGCTTTTCATTGCTTTTTGTCTCGAAGGCGCCGGTTCCGGGCACGGATCTGTCCGACCTCCTGCGGAAAAATCCGCAAGACTACGCGCTCTCGTTCGGGCATTTTCTGGATTTGACTCCGCAGGCGATGGGTGCGTTCCGTGTGCCGCTGTTCGGCTTTTCCCTCGCATTTCTGGTGGGAACGCTGGCCAACTGGATTCTGCGCCGTCGCGGGCGGGCGGGGGCGGGGAATGCGGCGCTGGTGGCGATGATGGTGGTTCTGCTGGCGTGCGTGCGGATTTCATTCGGCATTTTTTCTCCGATTCTTTCTTCGAAAGACTTGGCGATGGCGATTCGCGAGCAATACCGGCCGGGCGATCAGATTGTATTGATAGGGCTGTATGAGAATGCATCTAGTTTGAATTTCTACACCGGGCTGCCGCTGCTTAGTTTGCACGCGCCCGGCGGAAACATGTGGTACGGTACGCAGTTTCCGGGAGCGCCGCGGGTTTTCGAGACGCAGGCATCGTTTGTGGAGATGTGGCGTGGGCCGCAGCGCGTTTTCCTGTGGGCCGAAGAGGACGAACCGCCGGCGTTGCACGGATTGACGAACTATGTGGTCGCGCGGCGGGGCGGCAAGATTATTTTTTCTAATCAGCCGGCGGCTTCGGCTTCGCGATAGCCAGGCGGCCGTCTTTCAGATCGAAAACATCGCCTCGCCAGTGGACGCGATTGCCCATAAAACTTGCAGCCCAGACGAACGGCGCAATCAGATCTCGCAAGGGCAGCAAGACCATGTTGCGGAGTGCTTGTCGGTCGCGGAGCACAAGCTCCGCAGCGACGAATCCGACAGCTGATCGCACAGCGAAAGTCATTGCGAGCAAAGCCCACGCCCATGCCGCCCCGCGGGCCGCTAGCAGCGCCGCCAATGCCCAGGGCAGGCCAAAGGTGAACAGCAATCCTGCGTATCCCCCGCGACGGGCATCCCGGATGGTCCGCGACCAGCGCAGTTGATGGCGAAAAAACTGACGCAGCGTGTAGGCCGGCAGGAATGTCGTGACCGTCGCCGCGCTGAGTTCGACTTTCTTTCCCGTCGATGCGATGCGCCGGCCGAGTTCATAGTCGTCGGCCAGATAATCCAGTAATGCTTCGAAGCCGCCGATGGCTTCGAGGTCGCCGCGGCGAAAGGCCAGCGTTGAACCCAATCCGAAGTGCAATCCTCTCTCGAGAAATCTGGCGCTCAGAACTCCCGGAACAAAGTCGGTGCTGATGCCCAATGCTTCGAGGCGCGACCCCAGTGTCGGACGGGCGGTCGGGCTGGCGACGCCGCCGTAGAGGCAAGTCACCAGTCCCACGGATCGGTCGGCGAGCGGCGCGATCACTTTGCGCAAATAATCCGGAGGGACACGGATGTCGCTGTCATTTACCAGCAGAAGTTCGTGGCGTGCCGCGGGCAGCATCTGCGCCAGATTGCTGACTTTGAGATTCGCGCCGAGAACGCGATCGCACACGATCAACTCAATCGGAAGGTTCGGATATTTTGCCTGAAGCGTACGCACCACCTCGATCGCGGGATCGCCGGGATCGCTGACACCGAAGATCAATTGAAATTCGGGATACTCCTGTTCGCAGTGGCTGCAGAAGCTCTCCCATATTTCGGGATCGACACCTTTGAAGGGCTTGAGGATGGAAACCGCCGGGAGTTGGGTTGGCGGCAATGGAGGCTGCTTGAGTTTTTTGCGCCGATCGCTGATGAAACTGGCCAAGGAGAGCGCCGCGAGAAAATAGAAAAACAGACTGCCAATCGTTCCCATCGCGGCTATCGTTTCGAGCACGGTTCTTACTGTGAACGGCTGGGGCAATGGCGCCATCAGCAGCATGCTACTCGTAGCGCAGCGACTCAATCGGATCCAGGTTGGCCGCTTTCCACGCAGGATAGATGCCGAAGACAAGTCCCACCGCGGCCGAGGCGACGAAGGCGAATATCGACCAGTACAACGACATGGTGGCCGGAAGCGATGGAAACACCGCTGGGACGATCGTAGTGATGAGCGCGCCCAGCAAGAGCCCGATCACTCCGCCGACGGCGGTAAGCATGACAGCTTCAAGCGTGAATTGCACGAGGATGTCGCGCTTGCGGGCGCCCATGGCTTTGCGCACTCCGATTTCGCGCGTGCGCTCGGTCACCGACACCAGCATGATGTTCATTACGCCCACGCCGCCAACGATCAACCCGACACTCGAGACCGCAAACATGAACACGAAGATCATGCCCGTGACCTGGTTCCACACGTCGGAAAGCGAATCTTGAGTGAAGACTGCGAAGTTGTCCGGCTTCTCGGTCGGGACCTTCCGGCGGCGGCGCAGCAACTCGCGCATTTCGTCCATTGCTTTGGGCATGTCGGCATGCGAGGTGGATTTGACGCTGATCCAGTATTGCTTCAGTTCAGGATGCAATTTGCGGAACGTGCTGAGGGGAAAGAACACGATGTTATCGTCAGGATTCTTTCCCCCGCCGAACACGCTCTTGCGAATCTTCGCCACGCCGATCACGGTAAACAACTGCCCATCAATGTCCAGCTCCTTGCCCAGCGGCTGCTCACTCGGGAAAAGTTCTTCCGCGGTGTCGTGGCCAATGATAATGGTCGGGGCGCGGCGCTCTTCATCGATGTCGCTGAACCAGCGGCCAGAATCCAGGGCGACATCAATGACATCTTTGTATGAGGCGGTGTCGCCTTCGAGAATCGTTTGCTTCGCCTTGCGGTCTTTGTATTTGACGGAATAGGTGCCGGTGCCAAGCTCCGGCCGGAAAAAGCGCACGCCGACGGTGACCGCTTTCACGTGCGGCAGATCCTGCATCGCCATGGCGTCGTCGAAGGTTAGTTCCTTTCGGGTTCGCATCTCTTCCGTCGGACGTCCGAAGGTGAAGGGCTCCAGGTGGAAAGCGAAAATGATATTTGAACCCAGGCTGCTGATGACTTGGCTTACGTTGTCGTTCAGGCCGCGCACGATGGACGAAATCCCGATGACGACCGCAACCCCAATCACGATGCCAAGCACGGTCAGCGACGAGCGCAGTTTGTTGCTGCGGATCGTGTCGACCGCCATGTTCAGCCCTTCGCCGAGTTCGCCTTTGACTCGCATCGCTTCACAACCTTTTCACGGCCGCGACGCAGAGCGCGCCAAACCCCGTTCTCGCTCTGTGGCTTCTCCCCGTGAACCTCTGCGTCCCCTGTGGTTCAAGGTTCTCATGTCTCAAACCGTAGCGCCGCGATTGGGTCCAGCACAGCCGCGCGCTTCGCGGGATACACACCGAAAAAAATACCAACGCTCGCTGCCACGAAGACTCCTGCCAATACTGCCCAGAGCTTAATCTCAGAGGGCATGCCGATGGCGAGCGTGACGACCTTGGCGAAGGAAATGCCGAACAGGACGCCGATCGCACCGCCGAGCAGCGCCAATGTAAGCGACTCGATCAGAAACTGCAGCAGGATGTCATCACTGCGCGCTCCCATGGCCTTGCGGATGCCAATCTCCCGAGTGCGTTCCGTCACCGAAACCAGCATGATGTTCATGATCACGATGCCGCCCACCACCAGCGAGATGGCGGCGATTCCGATCATGGCGTAAAAGAATGTTCCGCTGAAGTTCGACCATATACTCAGCAGGCTGTCGTTGGTCTCGATGTCGAAATTATCGTCGTCGCCAGGGCGGACGTGGCGCCGGGCGCGCAGGATAGCCCGCGTTTCATCCATCGCTTCTTCGAATCCGGCGCCGCTGGCAGCCGCCTTGCCCGAGATGCGGATGCTGCTGTGGGAACCGTTCTGTTTCTGAAACGCGGTGATCGGCATGAGCGCATAGTTATCCATGCTCTGGCCGAGCGTCTTGCCCTTGCGTTTGCCAACGCCGATTACACGATAGACCCAGCCGTCGATGCGGAGTTCCTTGTTGATGGGATCCACGCCGGGTATCAGGTTATCCACAATATCCGGTCCGACAACGACGACGGCAGAGTTGTTGCTCAAATCCACGTCGTTGATCATGCGCCCGGCAGTGAGGTCGATATCGAGAATCGGCACCATGGAGGGCGTCATGCCGCGGACAATGGTATCGCTGATGGACTGCTCGCCGTACTTAACGTGTCCGCTTTCGTTGCGCAGCGCCGCCCCCACCCATTCGCAATGCTTGCAGGCTTCGAGGACGGCTTCGTAGTCCTCCATGGTGAGATCTTTGCGCTTTTCGCCTTCGAGGTACTTATCGATGTTGGTGACGGCGGGTGAATTCTTGAAGACAATGAAAACATCGGCGCCAAGATTGAAAATCTTCGTGGCCACATAACCATTGATGCCGGTGACGAAGGTGACCACGGCAATCACAGCGGCAACTCCGATCACGACGCCGAGCAAGGTGAGCGCGGAGCGAAGCTTGTTCGCCCACAACGACAGGAACGCGATTTTGATGGCTTCGGTGATGTTCATGGCGCAGGGCGCAAGCGTCAGGTCTCGGGCTCCAGGTCATCTACTTCTCGCCGCGGGCTCTCTGAGTGGCTATCAGTTTAGCAGCACAGCCCTAGGCTTCCAGGACTTCGCGTCCAGGACTTCAGGCTGCGGCATCTGCACGGCGAGTGTGTGATGGGGGTTGAAGCAATGGATGGATGGGCGTCTCGTCCGTCAGTCGGGTGGCCGGGCGGAGACGCCCGGCGCTCCATTCCCTAGCATCACATCCTGCCGGACGCAACGTGCATTGAGAGTTTTACCGACACCAACGCCACCAGCAACGCCAGCAGGGTCCAGATCGCTGCGGACCCTAGGCCCCCGTGGAAGATCGGAGGTGGCACGGGCGGCATGGACATGGAAAGCTGTGGAGTTGTTGCTTTGCCCAACTGCGCGATGGCCGCAATTACCCTGATCAGAATCAGTACCAGTGCCAAGCCCGCAACCACCAGGCCGGGCAGGGCGCGTTTCCATGGAAATGGGATCGGCGGCGGTGACGCAGCCTCACGCCGAACCGCGTCCATGACGGAGACGGTGAAGCCCGACGATGGGAGGATTTCATCCTCACGGGAAAGAATGGAATTGATCTCGGCCTCGTCATGTTCAGTCAAGCGTCTCATCATGCCTCCTTCAGATGCGGCACAGTCAACAGTTGCGGAAGTTTGCTGCGCAGGATTTCGCGCCCGCGAAACAGTCTCGCCTTGACCGTGCCCTCGGGCAGACCGAGGCTCCGCGAGGCGGTGGCGACGTCCATGTCGTGAAAATAAAAAAGAGTTAATGCCTCGCGATACTTCGCCGGCAGGGCAAAGACCGCGCGCCGCACCGCCAAATCCCGGTCGTAGGCTGTGTCTTCTTGACCTCGGTCGGCAGGGCGTGTGTCTGGAGGTTCGGCTATGTCTTCGAGCGACACCGTTCGCGCCGGGATGCGACGCAGTTCCGAACGATAGAGGTTCGTCGCCAGGGCGAAGAGCCAGGTGGAAAAGACCGCGTCTCGACGCCACTGGGCGAGCCCGCGGTAAGCACGCAGAAAGGCCTCCTGGGCCATATCTTCGGAGCGACCACGATCATGGCAGAACCGGTAGGCCAAGTTCACCAACGGCGTCTGCCATCGCCGGACGATCCCTTCAAAGGCAGAGACGTTCCCAGCCAGAACTCTTTCAACATCGGTCTGGTCGTCGCTGGCGCTCGGGTTCATTCTCACTCTGGACTGGCCTCAACGGTATGACCCTACACCGCTGCGGACGGTTGCATTATTTCAAAAATGCGTTCCGGACGAAGAAAACGCAACCGGGACTGCGGGAGGCTGGTCCTACCTGACGTAAGCACAGAACTTCAAGGAGCTGACCATGGCATTCGAAGTGAACGGCGACACGGTTGGGGTTGTAGCCGTCGCGATACCCGTCGTAGGAAGCATTGCCCTATTCTCTTTTCTGTCCGTCGCCGCATGGTCCAATGCGCGCCGCAGAGAGAGAGAAGAATACTACAGGAACGAAACGCTGAAAAAAATCGCGGAGAGCTCAGGCGAGGGTGCCAAGGCCGCGATCGACCTGCTGCATGAACAGAATAGGACCGTTACAAAACACCGCCTCGAAGGCATGAAGCTAGGCGGATTGATCACCACCGTCGTGGGCATCGGTGTCATGGTGCTTCTGCGTGGCCTGGTGAATGATGAGCCGGTCTATCTTTCCGGATTGATTCCGTTGTTGATCGGCTTGGCCCTGCTGGCGTACACGTTCCTCCTCGCACCCAAAGAGGTGGAGTGAGAGAACGAGTCACCGGACGTGCGGCATCTGTCGGTGGTGCCTCAGTTTGAAATCCGGCCAGAAAGCATAGTCAATGCGATCTAAGCCAGCGAATGGGAAGCAGAAGATCATTATCCCAACCACGTCGTGTACAGCGCTCCGTTGGATCGCGGCTTGGGCGTGGACCATCGTCGCTGGCGGTGGCGGGCTTGCTGCTTCTTTGGACGAAGGGGCCATGGCCGCTGACCAACGGCTGGTTCGCCCTGCTTTCGGGCGTTTTGGCCTGTCCGGCAACGGGTTGGTTCTTAAAAAAATACGCGGGGGTCACGGTCTCAGGTTATGTTCGGCTGGCCGCTGCTGCTCTCTTTTTCGTCGCGGGGAGAATTGCTTTGGCGGTCGGAAGTTGATTTGACGGCTATTTCCAGTAAAGATTCGAACTGAGACAGCATCTGTCGGCAGTATCTGTCCGTCGCCACCCGCCTGCACTATAATGATTTTGTTGGCAGCCGGACCGGACGGTCGCTGTTGCAAAACAGAGGAAAGTCCGAACTCCGCAGAGCAGTGTGCCGGATAACGTCCGGGAGGGCCCCCGCGCTTTTACGGGCGGGATCGTTCGACGGAAAGTGCCACAGAAAACATACCGCCCGGGCCGCAAGGCTCAGGTAAGGGTGAAAAGGTGCGGTAAGAGCGCACCGCCGCCGCAGTAATGCGGCGGGCAGGGCAAACCCCACACGGAGCAAGACCAAATAGGGAGGGATTTCCGGGTAAGCCTTCGGGCTTCCCGGGGCAGCGTGCCGGCTCGGCGCGCCACAACCTCCGGGTAGGTCGCTTGAGCCGCGCAGTAATGCGCGGCCCAGAGGAATGATCGTCCCGCCGCAAGGCGGACAGAATTCGGCTTACAGGTCCGGCTGCCACAAGTTCTTATTTTCAGTCGCTTACAGAACGCCGGATCCCATTGTGACGTTCAACTGCGTCACACCAGCGTCTCAACTGCGTCATACCAGCGCGACTAAGCGTTCAGACCGGATTTGAATGCGGTCCAAAAAAAGCCGGAGACAGCCCAAAAGAAGCCAAGCAGTAAAGTGATGTATACATCACAAATACCTATAAATTCATTATAAAGTGATGTATAACTCACATTATGCAGACACTGGCAGATCTGGGCGAAGCGGTCTCAACCAGAAGAAAGGCTCTTGGCCTGAACCAGAGCGAGGTCGCCTTACGCTCCGGAATCACGAGGGAATCCCTTGTGCGTTTTGAACGAGGACAGGTATCGGAGTTCGGTTCCCGCAAACTCCTGGCGGTACTCGCGGTACTCGGCCTTGAAATGAGTTTCACCGAGGTTGGAGCCTCAGGCACCCTCGATGAATTGCGGCGCGAACGGGGTGGTGCTTGAAGCTGAATGTCCATGTCCTCGGTCGCCACGTTGGCATTCTTGAACAAGCGGGCGACTTCAAGAGCGTGATGGCCTACGTTCCAGACGTGGCACCCGAGAACCTCGTCTCTTTGACGATGCCCGTCCGCACTGAGTCGTACCCGTGGGACGACCAACTTCACCCTATTTTCCAGATGAACCTTCCGGAGGGCTACCTCCTGCAGGTTCTGCAGGAGGAATTCGGGCCGCATATCGGTGCGAGCCCCGTTGCGCTCCTCTCCGTCATCGGTCGAAACATGGTTGGAAGGCTCCAGGTCGCTCCACCTGAGGCCGCACTGGACGAACCAGCAAAACCGATCGAAGTTGGCGGGTTACTGAAGGGAGACAATTCCGAGGAGGCATTTTCGCAACTGGTTCGGGAACATGCGAAGAGCGGCGTTTCAGGCGTCCTGCCGAAGTTCCTGGATACCGAACAAAAGAAGCAAGTCGGCCCGGGGCCGCACCAGAAGGCTTCGTTGCTGACCCACGAGCACATTATCAAAGGGTCATCCAGCAAGCTTCCGTTCGCGACGGCCAACGAACACTTATGCATGCAGGTGGCAGCGAGGGTTGTCGAAAGTGCGAAAACCGAACTCTCTCAGGATGGCAATGTCCTGGTGGTGCGCCGGTTCGACGTCGACGAGAACGGAAAACCATTCAGAGCATTAGAAGATTTTTGTGCGCTACTCGGACTTCGGCCATCCGCAAAATACGAAACGACATGGGAGAGGATCGCGAAGGCGGTTCGGACCTATGTGCCGGGCGGCGATCAGCGCGAGACCTTCCAGAATCTGACCACTATCCTGCTGTTGACATACGCGCTGAGGAACGCTGACTGCCATTCGAAGAATCTGGCGTTGCTGTATACGTCACGGACGGACGCACGTCTCGCACCCGCGTACGACTTCTTCACGACTTCCGTTTACGAAGGTTACCAGAACAATCCCCCCGGAATCAGTTTCATGGGGAGGAAGACATGGTTGCCTGGAAAAACTCTGGGCACCTTTATCACTTCCACTTTTGGCATTTCTCAACGTGAGCAGAAGCAGATCTTGGAGCGCATCAGTGATGCGGTGGCAGACACCGCTCCTGTCGTTCGTGAACTGATGAAGGGCCTGGCAGGTTTCAAGGACACTGGAAAGCGGATGCTGGCCGCATGGAGCGAGGGAGTAGGTGTTCTGCGCGATTCCCGCATGTACGGCCTGAGCCCGTGGAAGTCGTCCACAGCTTTCGAGGGAATTTCCGACCCCCCGAAACTCAAAAACCCGCGAACTGTCGTCGGTCGCTCTGAGTTACTGTCTCACCGCACCAAATCCAAATCTAACGATCTGCCAGTGTAAGACGAATCCGGGTCTGTGTCATCTGGACCGACCCACTTGTGTCGTTAGCAGATGATATGTCCGGTTGAGATAGCAAGTGAAGTGTCCGCTTTGCAGGCGGCGAGGGTAGGAGACCCTGGAAGGCATGGTGTCTTACACGCAGGCCGCAGTGGAGCGGGCGATGAAGGTACAGGAAGTGATTTTGCGGGCCATGGCGAAGAAGATCACGTGGTGGCAAGCGGCCGAGATCATAGCGATCAGCGACCGGCAGATGCGGCGCTGGCGAGAGCGTTATGAAGAGTAATGCCGTAACGTACGTCAGAACCCTCTGAAATCAGGGCCTGTATTGAGTCTCGTTGAGGGATTTTGACGGCGATGCGTCGAATAGGGGCAGTATTCGACGCACGATGAGCGTTGAATATTTGCAGCTTGCGTAGAATGTCCGCTATAATCTACGCAAGAGGTGCGTAGAATGGTTGGGTATATCCATACTCAAGAAGATTGGCCCCGGTTTCGCTGGAACCGCGAGAGCTTGTCAGAGCGTCTGGCAATCGTGCGGCACGAGCAAGGCCGCTTGCTAGGGCGCATGGAAGGTCTGGGTTTCAAGCTGCGTCAGGAAGCCGTGCTGCGTACCCTTACGGAGGACGTGCTCAAGAGCAGCGAAATCGAGGGGGAAAAGCTGGACGCGGAGCAGGTCCGTTCCTCGATTGCGCGCCGTCTCGGCATGGACATTGGGGGCCTTAAAGCCGTGGATCGGAACGTAGAGGGAGTTGTTGAAATGATGCTGGACGCTACGCGTCACTATGATCAGCCGCTCACTTCAGAGCGGTTGTTCGGGTGGCATGCATCCCTGTTCCCGACCGGACGCAGTGGCATGAGGCGGATCAAGGTTGGGGCCTGGCGAGATGATGTCGGCGCTCCGATGCAAGTGGTCTCGGGGGCAATGGGAAAGGAACGTGTTCACTTCGAGGCACCAGCCGCGAAAAGACTGGACCCCGAGATGGGGACCTTCCTCAATTGGTTCAATGGAAACACTGAGGGCGATTGGGTAGTGAAGGCAGGGCTCGCGCATCTATGGTTCGTCACTATCCATCCCTTCGAGGACGGCAACGGTCGTATCGCACGAGCTATCGCTGATATGGCGCTCGCGCGCTCTGAACAAAGTTCGCAACGGTTCTACAGCATGTCGGCTCAGATCCGGCAAGAGCGTGCGAACTACTACGACATTCTGGAGCGGACGCAGAAAGCGACGATGGAGATCACGCCGTGGATGGATTGGTTCTTGCAATGCCTGGGACGTGCCATCGAAGGAGCGCAAGCTACCCTCGCAACCGTGCTCTCCAAAGCGCACTTTTGGGAGACCTTTGGGGACGCTCAGTTGAATGAACGACAGCGTCTTGTTGTTAATCGATTGCTCGATGGCTTCGAGGGGAAGCTCACTACCATGAAATATGGGAAGCTCGCGAAATGTTCACACGACACGGCATTGCGTGACATCACCGCTCTTGTTGAACGCGGTATCCTCGTGCGGAATGCGCAAGGTGGGCGCAGCACAAGCTACTCGCTTGCCAAAGTCACGTGAGAGTCTTGCCACACGCGCCGCGAAGGCAGCGAGGTACGGGGAATTTATGGTTCTGTCACCTAGACTTCTTGCCAAGCTCACCTCGTGTGCGGTTCCGAAGCATCCTGCGAGTACCGGACGGTGAGAAGGGTGAGGGCCGCGCCTTGCCCGGCCTTAAGGCCGTCGGTATAGTGAGTGGCCTGATGGACGCTGAGACCGCTCGTCCCACTATTGCACTCAACGCGGCGAATAATGGTCACTATGGCGAACAGAAGCACAGCTAAGCCGGAGGAATCAGAGAGCGGCAAACTGCGGATCGGCGATGATTGGAATGCTATCCGTATCATCGCTCTTTCGCAAAGCAATCCGCTCAAGGCGATCGCGGAGTTCGTCGAGAACTGCATCGATGCGCACGCCAAGACCATTGCCATCACGCGTGGCCGCGAGCACGGAGAGCACTATCTGATGGTGAAAGACGATGGTGACGGCGTCCCCCGCGATGCGCACGGGCTGCCCGACTTCAAGTACGTCGCGACTCATATCTGCGACTCGATCAAGCGACGATTGAAGGCAGACGGCTCTGGACGCGGCTTGCAAGGGGAATTTGGCATCGGACTGTTGAGTTTTTGGACCGTGGGCGAGAGGCTCACGATGACTTCCGGCGGTGCCGATCAACGCCTCTATCAGATGGCCATGAACAAAGGGGATCCGCGCTACACCGTGAGCCCGCGACGCGTGCTCTTTGCCGACCCGGGCACCGAACTCAAGATCAGCCCCCTGCTCGACGGCATCCGTAGTTTGAGTGGCGAGAAGATCCAGTGGTATCTGGCCTCGGAACTGCGCGACCGGATCCGTGCCACCCAGGTTCGCATAACGGTGGTCGACAAGCTTGCACGCAAGCAGTACCAGGTCGAGCCGCGGCAGTTCGAAGGACGCTTGCTCCACCAACTGCCGGCAGTTCGATCCCCATTCGGCGAGGCTTATGCCGAACTGTATCTCACGGAACCGGCCGAGAACGGCCGAGTCGCCCTCACCCGAGGTGGCACGCGGGTGATCGAGGATATCGGTACGCTGCCTGGTTTGGAGCGCGGGCCCTGGAGCTCTCGTTACTTGCAGGGTCTGATCGACGTGCCCTACCTGAATCTGACACCCAGCACCCGTTCAGGGGTCATCCACGATGAATGCTATGCGGCATTTGCGAAAGCTCTGGTACCACTCGAAGCACACCTCAATGGCCTCATCGACGCGCAGCGGCGCGCCGAGGAAGAACAGGCGAACCGGGAGTCCTTGCGTGCCATCCAGCGTGCGTTTCGCGAGGCCATGCTGGTCTTGCCGCCCGAGGAATACGATTGGTTTGACATCCAGTCACGCTCGCCGCAAGCGGTCGCTGGCGGCGAGCTGCCGGAGCCGCGCGGGGAGGCAGTTGGGGAGGAGGGGCCCGTGCCAGGCATTCCGGAACCGAGCGGGAGCGAGTCCGTCCAGCGTCAATTCTTCGACTATGCTGGGCCTTTGCGCACTGTCGTGATTTCCCCAGCGGCGAGCACATTAACCGTGGACCAAAGTCGGCGCTATCGCGCACTGCCACGGGACCGCTCGCACCGACGAGTCGAGCAAGATTTGCTATTTAATTGGGAGATCGGCGAAGGAGGTGGCGTGCTCTCGTCCGTCTCCGATCAAGAAATTAGCTTCCAAGCGCCGTCGTCGCCCGGTCTCGTGCGTTTGTCCGTCACCGTCTCACAGCGCGATGTGTCCTGCAGTGCGGAAGCATTGATCACCGTCACGGATAGCCTGGATGCGGCGGTGGGCCCTTCTCTCTTCCATACGCGCGGCTTACCGGGCTACACGTTTGAACGCGCCGCTGGGGAACTGTGGCGCTCGCGATTCGATGCCGAGCGGAACCTGATCGTCGTGAATAACGGGCATCGCGATTTTGTCTTCGCCACGCGCAGCCGCGCCCTCCAGTTGCGGTATCTGGTGCGGCTCTACGTCAAGGAGTTGGTGCTCAAGAACTTTAGGGGACTGCCAGCCGAGCAATTGATGGAGCGCATGATTGAGCTCTCACTCTATGTCGAGGAGAAATTGAAACCCGCCTGAAGGGTTGGAACGCACCTTGCGATTGGATGGAGGCTTGGAGCCTGCCCCGACCCAACTCTGACTCAGGCGCCACTGGTTCGGGACGGCAGTTCCTGTTCCACCGACCGGACCTCAATACGACAACTTCGCCTCGCGTCCCCGCCGCTTGTCGTTGCACGGTCAGCACCTCGGACCGCAGCGCCGCATAGCGCCGCCGTCGCTCGTGCTTCAGGTGATGTCCCTTGGCCCGCTGCTGCCCGCGCATCGATCCATTCTTGCGCGCGCCGATGTGTCTTGATTTTCTTCGACCTACGCCATCGATTTCGCCGGCTAGAATCCCGTTTATGAAAAGATCGAGCGAGGCTCTGCTCTCTCGTTTCCGGCGGGAATGCGAGTTCGGGTCGACGGCTCCATCATTATCCCTTGCCGGAGATCACGTGAGCAATTCGCCGCAGGTACTCATTGGCGTAGTCGCCGACGGACAGAATCAAAACCAGGCGTGCTTTCGCTCGACTCAGCGCGACGTTGATCAATCGAGGCCCTTCGACAGGATGCCCCAGCAATCTCTCGCCAGTCGCGATCACTGGATCGAAAATAACAGTGTGATACTCGCTCCCTTGCGCCCTATGCACGGTGCTGACCAGGACCTTGGCCTGTCCAGCATTTCGGAGAAAAGTTTTGATCAGCCCCCTCTGTGCTCGATAAGGAGTCAAGACGAGCACGTTCTCCTCCCCGACCTGGCCGGCGAGAGGAGGAACTATCTGTCCGATATACTCGGCGGACTTGTAGCGTGTGCCAATACCATATTTCGTCTGTTTGAAGTCGCCTTCCGCAGGGCACTTTTCGAGGTGTACGCGGTTGGTGCCGATCCCGGGGACGAACTGCGCCCGTCGCTCCGCACACCAGTCCACGTCGGCTGCGCACTTCTCGGCGACGATCAACTCCCCGTCATAGAACACGTAGCTAACGATGTCACAAATCTCTTCGGCCATACGGGACTGTTCATTCAAGAAGCAGCGGTTCTGCGGGTTCATGTACTTAAACATTGATACCCCAAGCCACTTCTTTGCATCGGGACGCGCTGACCGCACGATCGGTGCCAGCTGCTTGTGGTCGCCCGCGAAGAGGACTCGCTGGCCAAGCGGCGCCAACGCCAGAGCATGGGGCAGGCTGACCTGGCTGGACTCGTCGAACAAGATGAGGTCGAATGGTTTGCGAGCCCGCAGGGCGCTGTACGAAAAGGCTGCTCCGGTCGTGGTCATCGCCGCTACTTGCGCCTGATCGATGAGCTTCGGTATCTGTGCTCGAAGAGCGCTAATCTTGTCTTTCCAAGTGGCGTATGCTGCCGCATTGCTTCGGTCCGGGATCTGCGTTTCGAGCTCAGCAATCCGTCGAACCAGATCGCTATCAACAACTGGTAATAGGTGTTCACGGTCTTTGTAGTTGGCGGCGATGAAATGGGTTCCGATTCGTTTGCACCGCTGGCGCAATTCGTGAGCCGCGGGATCAATCCGCTCGAGTTCTTCCAGGCGGCGGTCGACCGACAGCAATGCAATGTCGACCGCCCAGTTCGTCGTCGAAAGCAGTAAGATTCTCGCTCGCGGCCATTGGCGCAGGTACGAGGCCAATATCGCTCCCACCGTATAAGTCTTCCCGGTGCCCGGCGGTCCCCAAAGGAACCCGAACTCTCGATCCAGCAGCCCAAATGCCTGTCTTTGCCTATCCCTCAATTTGGGGAAGCCCGGTACCGAACGCACATCGGGGAGTGGGGAGTAATTCAGAGCGACGACTTTTTCAAGCCAACCAAGACTTGCCTCGGCAAAGAGCGGTGATTTCCAAATGTCCCTCAGCGCCTCCAGATATCGCGGCGTGTGAAGCACGATCTGGCCGCCTTTACGGGGTGGCGGGCCACTCAGATACCGGATGTTGATTTGGCCGCTCGGCGGAGACGGAGAGGACGTCAGCTGTTCCCTTGGGCGGCCCCGGCCACCACGCCGCAGCACCCTCAAGGCTCTCGTCCAGTCCGTGAGAAGAATCTGCCGAATTGATGAATATTTTAAAAAGCGCCGGGCCATCCGGTTTCACCTCGGAAACAGTGAACCTTAGCGGCCCACCGCTTACTCGGAGCTCCTCTTCTAGGGCATCGATGATTTCGCGCTGACTCATGGAAGTCATCATGGCGGCCAACGATCCTCTCGTTTCCAAAGTCCGTGAGCCCGGGCCAGGCGAATGATTCGATTTCCGGGATGCAGTTCAACGGGCCGACGCAGGCAACTGCTTACGGCGATGATCTTCAGAATGCGACCAATTATCCCCTGGTGCGCATTGTCAATACCAACCGCGGACACGTCTTTTACTGCAAGATGCACAACCCCAGCAGCATGGGGGTGGCCACTGGCAGCGCGCTTGTATCCACGCAGTTCGACGTGCCGCGGACATCGAATTGGGACCCGGCAAGTTGTACGTGGTGGCGAACGGCATTCCATCGGCGCCACAAAGGATCAGTGTCCACTAGAACGCGCGAACACGGCGATCACCAAGGAAAATTCAAACTACTTGGAGATCCTCTATTCAGAGGACGGCCGACGATCATCCCCTCGAACGTTGGTCCGCCTGCGGTGATTGCACTTTGGTCTTTAGCCTCGCCAATACTTCCGCCGCAGCACGCTCCCCAGAACGAATCGCACCGTCAATATAGCCCGTCCATTTCGTCGAGGTCTCGGTCCCTGCCCAATGGATGCGCCCGTGAGGCTCGCGAATCACCTTGCCTACGGTGGTCATGATGCCGGGTGCCATGGAAGGACCGTAGCATCCGCGGCTCCAGGGATCGGCGGGCCAGTCCTGGTCTTCGTAGTCGATCGGGTTCGCGGCCTCCGGTCCGAGCAAACTGATCAGGCGCTCCACGACGACCTTCTTTCGCTCCTCCATGGAACGCCCCGTCCACGCCATGGAGTTGTGAGCTTCCATGAATCCCGCCAGCAATCCAGGGTGGCCTTCCGACGGAGTGAAATCTCCGGAAATAAACTCGCTGGGCGGTTGGTCACTCTGCAGGATGCCATTCAGCCCACGTTCACGCCAGAATGGTTTCTCATAGGCCACCCAGTACTTGATCACCGAGCCCATCGGCATATGCTGCGCGAGGATGTCACGTTGCGGCGGCAGCACCGGTTGATAAGCGATCCGCACGGCAAGTGGCAACGGCACCGCCACGATGGCATACTCGCACCGCCAGTTGCCCGCATCTGAGGTCACCCGGACACCGGCGGCATCCTGAGAGATGGCCCGGACGGGCGTATTCAGCACGATTGCGTTTCCTAGTTCCGCCGCAACCCGCACTGCCAACTGATGCATGGTTTCCTTGACAGTCCATGCTTGGGCGGCATTTTCAAAGCCGTACAGCGTGTCGTAGTTGTCGCCGGAGCGGAGATAAAAAAGAAGGTAGAGGAGCGAAATCTGATAGGGATCAGCCGTGAAAATCGCGCGTACGAAGGCCCGGAGAAAACCAAGGATGGCGCTGTTCTTGGTTTGGGACATGAACCAATCATCCGCGGTCATCTGGTCGTATTCCTCAGCGCGAGACATGCTCCAGGGAGCGTCCAGAGGCACCTGATCACTCAGACGGGTCAGGTCGCGAATGATCCGATCGTATTCCGCCTGAATCGGGGGATCGAATCCGATGGCTTCACCACTGGCGGTGAGGCGCTTGCCGCCGACTTCAGCGATGTTGAGGCCGGTCTCGAACTGTGGGACCGTATGCAGATCGTACTCCTTGATCAGATCGAGCAAGCGAGTCTGAGAAGGACCTACCCACATGCCGCCGGCATCGATGGCGCGGCCTGCGATCTTCGCGGCTTTGACGCGGCCGCCGACGCGATCCCGGGCTTCGAGCACAACGACCTTCTTGCTGTGGCGGCTGAGCGTTCTAGCCGCGCTCAGCCCGGCGAAGCCTGCACCAACAACCACAACATCGGCTTGAGTGGTAGAGCCTTGGCGAGGAACCTCGGCGGAATGCAACGGGTCAGTTGCGACGAGGGCAGTGGCACCAGCTCCCAGCAGCTTCAGCGCATCGCGGCGAGTTAGATTCGATTGCACTTTGGATTTGTCTTCGCTCATGGCGAGTCGTGGCCGGAATCCGACTGCTCACGAGCGGGCATTGTAGCAGGTGGGCACCTGAGATGGACTGGGGTCGGGACCATCCAGAAACAATGGCCACGGACCGCGCATGGTGACGCTGGTGTCCCACAAGAGCAGCCCACTCTAACGCGGCTGACTTCATTGACACATTTCCGCGTCGGCGAGTGGCAGCATGCTCCTGCCTGGCTCCGCAGCCTTAAGTTGGCGGCCAGTTACACCTTCTACGACCTTTGCCAGCAGCGATTTCTCCTCAGGCCGCGGATTCAGTTTTAGCCGGCTGCGGTCGCATCTGCTCCTTCATCATCTTCTTCATTTCCTTCACGGTGGGCTCAGCCTTGTGAGTACCTACCATCCACGAATATCCGTCCGGATCGACGACCTTGCCGCAGCGGTCGCCCCAAAACATGTCCGCGACCGGACCTTGGCCCGTGGCTCCGAGGCTAAGAGCCTTGGCGACTATTTTGTCGACATTTTCCACGTAGACAAAGAGTCCCGCCGGGGATGCGCCAACGCTTTTGGCCGAGCGTGTGCCCCACGCGGGATTTTCCGGTCCCAGCATCAACGTCGCACCGCGCAGCGTCAGCTCGGCGTGCATCGGTTTGCCATCGGGACCGTTCATGATCCCGCGCTTCGCAAAGCCAAAAGCTTTGTGATAAAAGCTCGCAGCAGCCGCAACATCGGAGACTGTGAGAATAGCTGTTACAGCGCCGTAATGCTTTTTGTTGAGTGGATCAATTTTCTTCTTAGCCATGGTGTTCCTCTCTGGTGTTCCTCTCTCGAGGGCCAACATTTTAGCGAATTCCAGCGCTGCGTGCATCTCGGTTTTTTCATGCCGGAAACGGGTTCTCATCGGCGCTGCGGCCGTAGATCACCGGGACCGGCACTTCCAGCAACCGGAGATAAACCGATAGTTGCCCCCGGTGGTGGTACCAGTGGTTCAACATGACTGACCGTAGAACTCCAGCACGCGGTTGGGTGAAGACTTCTTTTCCTCGAAAAGTCAGACGCCAGTTTCCCACCGCCGCCTCGTCAGTCATGCTGCCAAGGCACTCCTCAGCGGATCGAACACTCTGATCGAAAGCGGCATGGATCTGTTTCAGATCGGCGGCGGCGGGCGGGTCGAAAGCAGCTTGAGAGGCGTCAAACTCCTCGAGCTGCGCAAGCTTTGACGTTCTGCCGGGAATGCTCGCAATATGAAGGGCCAGTTGCCCCAGTGACATTGATTTTGGATGCGGCCTCCACGCCAGTTTGTCGGCGGGAACTCGATCGAGGACTCGTCTGGTAATTTTCGCTTCCTCGCGGAATTCACTCAGCATTGGTTCAAGCATTTTGTTCATTTCAGTATCCTCCTCGTCCGATGGAACTACATTTTGATAGTTCCGAATGCGATCGAGCGAGCCGCGCGATGAAGCGGCGTCCGCGGCTGGCTGCTAGATACGACAGCGATGCCGCACACAGCACCACCAGCGCCATTCGCAGGTAGATCGCGGTTGACATTGAAATTCCGATTCCGGTTCCAATCGCAAAGTACGCCATCAGACATGCTGGGCACTTTGGCAATAGGGCCAGGATGCCGCTCGGAACGATCCACCCGGCAAGGTCGAGGCAACGCCTGACTAACGTCGGCGCGCGCGGATCGCCGATAGCGACCCGCGCCTCCGCCGTGCGGTTGGAACAAGTTGAGACACTTTCGCTGCAAGGATGGGCGATCACGAGTGGTGCCCCTCCGAACAGCACGACGATCCCGCGCCCTTCGGGGGCTCATACTGTGCCTTGGGATCGACGACGTAACCCTGAGCGTATTTGTCGTGATGTCGAACCCACGCCATGCTGAAGATCAAGCCATCCTCGTCGCGACCTTTCGGCATCAGGTCGAGGACGTTATACGTGCCCAACAAGATGTCCAGTCCGCGTCCGTAAGTGGAATAGGTGTGGAAGACGTCGCCGCCGGCATTCTTGTAAAAGACACTCGCGCCAGGTCCCTCCTCAGTCCCGAACTCGACGGTGTCGTAGTTGTAGGGGACTTTTCGTTTCGCCATCTCCTCCTTGGTGAACGACACCTGGTAGTCGCGATTGAAGTCATTGCCGAACGATGACACCCACTTGAAACGCCAGCCCATGCGTTTCTTGAACGCCTCGATCTGGGCCAGTGGTGCTCGCGAGACTACGAGCAGTGTGACGTCGCGATTCGCGAGGTGGACCAGACTTCCGTCAAAGTGATCGGCCACAAACGAGCAGCTCGGGCAACCCTCCTCCCAACCTGGACCGAACATGAAGTGGTACACAAGCAACTGACTCTTGCCGTCTAAGAGATCGGCGAGCGTCTCCCGTCCGTTCGGACCATCGAAGATGTATTGCTTTTCAACTTTCTCCCAGGGCAGGTCGCGGCGTTGCCGGCTCAATTCATCTCTTAATTTGGTGAACTCCTTTTCTTTCCTGAGCAACTCTTTCCGGGACGCAATCCATTCGTTCGGTGAAACTACTTCGTGCCCTTGAATCCCGGCGCTGGTGAGTTGAGTAGCCATTGCATTCTCCTGTTCTGTATTTGTGTGTGGGTTGCGTTTTCGGTTGCAGACCGCTGGGTTCGAGACTGCTGGTTGCGGCCTAGTGTTTTTTTCGCCTGCGAGAGGCTCCTCGCCTTCCGCCCGAGCTTTCTGTCTCAGCCATGTCCTTGATCCCCAGGAGTTCACCCGACCAAAGCTCCTGAAACGGGCCGACCCACCGTTCATAAATCTGGCGGATCGGAACAACGTTCAGGGAATTCACCCGCTGCCTCCCGGACTCGCGCGTGGAGACCAGTTGGGCTTGGCGCAGCACCTCGAGATGCTTCATCACGCCGAAGCGACTCAACTGCGAAAAGCGCTCCACGATCTCGGTGGTGGTGCGGGGACGATCTCGCAGAACGTCCAGAATCGTCCGTCGCGTCGGATCCGAAAGCGCCTTCCACACCTGGTCGAGACTCTCCTCTTTACCAGCAGCGATTTCTCGCACCCCGTTACTCGCAGTCCTTTCTTATTCCTTCCAGCATGTGACTCCAGCCCGCGCCAACACCTTTGCGATGCTGCGGATCGATCATCCCAATGGCACGATGCCGCAGGGCAACTCGGCAGCCGCCGGAAACCGGTTCGATCTTGACTTCCACGTGATTGTTGGCCGGATAGGACATGAACATCGGCCCGCTTAATTCCAGCAGGGTGGGAGGCTTGATGACCTGCACGAAGCCCCATAGGTGTCCGACTCCCTCTCCTCGATCCCGATACCACCGCCCGCCCGGTTTCGGCTCAAGTAGCAATTGCAGGGATTGGCCATCCGGCCTGGTATTGCCTTTTCCGAAGCGATGGAGGAGGGCCGCGAATGCCTTCTCCGGCGTGGCTTTGATGTCTATGTGCTGTTCAACGTCGAGCGTCAGGTCTTCCAATGTCATTGCAGTTTCTCCTGGTATTCAGTAAGCGATTCGTCGTAACGTGACCCAATTGTAACGTGACCATATGGTCACGTCAAGACAATAATTATTGCCGAGAGATTTCCCGGCGGGATGAGGTTCGAGTCCCCCGATTGCTGGCGAGAGGATTGAATATACAATCGGTCTTGTTACGACCGAGATCGCCAACACTCCGACCCACCCCAACCCAGGCCTTTGCCAGAGCTGCCGGCATGCGCGCCGCATCGAGTCTGATCGCGGTTCGATTTTCCTTATGTGTAAGCTTTCGTTCGCGGACTCGCGGTTCGTAAAATATCCGCGTCTGCCAGTACTGGTTTGCAGCGGCTATCGGCCTGAGAGGGAGAATCCGCCGGCTGAGGGCGCACAGTCGCCACCGGGTCCGCTTTGCCAGTAAGTGCCGATGAACCCTATAATTGAGCCTTCGGCGCAAGTTCGCGGCGCCGACCTTCTATCTGATTCGTGATTTCAACGGTCATTTCAAGGAACATCAGTCACGAACACCGGCATTGAACACCAAAGGAGGACTTATGTCCGCACCCAGCCGTCGTCCGGAAATTCGCCGCCGCCGCACTCGCGCAGAAAAAGTTGCAAAGCTCCGCAAGCGTCTCGCCGCTGCATCAGCCTCCATCGACAAAGACCGCCTCACCGCCAAGCTGCATCGGGTCGGCCTGGTTTCGCCGGGGAATCCGTTGATCAAGAGCGCGTAACGAAACGGACGTTGCTGCGGTCCCGGAGACTGCCGAACTGCGCTCGGCTTGGACGGGCGGGACGCCCGTCTCCACACCAGCGCCCTAAACTTCCACTGTCACGAATCTCGCCGGACTCTTTCCCTCATTCGTCAAGGTGTGGGTGGCAGCCATTTGACCTCGCCGGACTTGAACTTTCCGGGCATCGGGCCCATTCCTTCGACGTCGCTGCGTATATCGAGATCGGTGACGGCGACCAGCAGATGCGGACCATCGTGATGATGGCTGGGTATGATCGCGCCTGGTTCGAGGTTGACTTCGGACACGCGCACTCCATCCTTCACGAAAAGAGTTGTGATCCGGCCCGCTGGGAAAGTCTTTTCGCCATTTTCCTCCGGCCAATGGGATGGCGTCTGCCGCAGCCTTTCATCCTGCATCAGTTCAATCGTCGCGTTGCGAAAGGGCTGGTCCGAGAGATGCTTTGCGACCTGGGCAAAGTTCCCTGCCACAAACCGGGTCTCGCCGTCAGAGAGTTTGAGGTCCACCGGCGGCTTGCCTTCGACTTCGTTTGAAACATGAGCATCGCCGAGTGTGACGAAGACATAGTCGTGGCGATGGCGGTGCATAAGCGTCGAAGCATGGGGCGCGACCTCAACCTTGAAGACGCGAATGTATTCGTTTTCCAGGACAAGGTGGTGCGATGGTTCAGAGGTGATTTCGACTTCAGTCGTGGTCTGCGCAGCCAGGAACGGAATCAGCAGGAAGAAAGAAGTGCGCGCTTCATGGCATTCCTCCGATTCAAGCAGAGTACACAATCTTCCCCCCGACGATCGTCGCGACTACTTTTCCCGTCAGATGCCATCCCACGAACGGCGTGTTCTTCGATTTCGAGTGCGACTTGGCGGCATCGAAGGTCCACTTCTTTTTCGGATCGAAAACCGTAACGTCGGCGACCGAGCCGCGCACGAGCGAACCTCGGCCGCGAAAATCGAAACAGCGCGCCGGACCGGCGGTGAAAAGCTCCACGATGCGGGCAAGAGGGATTCGTTTCTCGCGATGCAGTCTGGTGATCGAAAGCGCGAGCGCAGTTTCAAGTCCGGTGATGCCGAACGCCGCGCGCTCGAATTCCATCTCCTTTTCGTGGGCGGCGTGAGGAGCGTGATCGGTGGCGATGGCGTCCACCGTCCCGTCGGCGAGGGCAACCAGGATGGCTTCGAGATCCGAGGCCGAGCGCAGCGGGGGATTCATCTTGTAATTGCTGTCGTAGTCACGCATATCCTCGTCCGTCAAAGTGAAATGGTGCGGTGTAACTTCAAAAGTAACGCGTGCTTTGGCGCGCTTGCCGCGGCGAACACTCTTCAGCGCGTCCGCCGTGGAAAGATGCGCGACGTGCAGGCGGGCGTTGGGAATGTGCATCGCGAGCTGTACGTCGCGTTCGACGATCGAGGCTTCGGCAGCCGCGGTCATGCCGCGCAACCCGAGACGGAACGAACGCGCGCCCGCGTGCATGGAGCAATTCTCGGTCATCCGAGTATCTTCGGCATGTTGCACGACGGGGAAATTCAGCTCTCCGCCCAGAACCAGGGCCTCGCGCATGATGCTGTCTTCGAGGATGGGCTTGCCGTCGTCGGTGACCGCAATTGCTCCGGCGGACTGCAGCGCGCGGAAATCGGTGAGCGTGGCACCCTTGCTCGCTCGGGTCGCGGCAGCAATGGCCAATACGTTGACGACCGCGCCGCGTTCGGGCTGACGAAGCCACTCCACCCACTCGACCGAATCGACAACCGGCATCGTGTTGGGCATGGTGCAAACTGAGGTAAATCCGCCAGCAGCTGCGGCCGCCGTGCCCGTCGCGATCGTCTCTTTGTGCGCCTGGCCAGGCTCGCGCAAATGGACGTGCAGATCGATGAAGCCGGGCGCGACGATGAGTCCACGCGCATCAAATTTTTCGTCCGCGCTGCCTTTGATCTTGTTGGGATGAGCTACTTCGGCAACGCGGCCATCTTTCAGCAGCATGTCCATGGGCGCGTCGATGCGAGCGGCGGGGTCGATGAGGTGGCCGCCCTTGAGCAACAGACTGCTGGTCTGGGAGCCGTTTCGATTCTTCCCCGGGCTTGTCATCGCATTTTTCCCATCGCACGCGCCAGAATCGCCATCCGCATGGGCACGCCGTTATGTACTTCCTCCAGGATGCGCGCCTGAGCGCCGTCGGCGACTTCGCTGGTCAGTTCGAGGCCACGAATGATCGGGCCGGGATGCATCACGATGGCATCCTTCTTCGCCATCTTCAACCGGGTCGGGTTCATCTGGTAGCGCGCGATGTATTCCGAAAGGTCGATTTTCAGCCCGGAAAGACGCTCTTTTTGCACACGCAGCAGCATGACAACATCGGTACCGTGCAAGGCATCTTCAATGTGGCGGGTCACACGGATACCGGGCGCCAGGGTCGCCGCAACGTCGGGCGCCAGTTCCGGCGGACCGCAAAGAATAATCTTCACGCCGAATTTGCTTAACAGATGGCACGCCGACCGTGCCACACGACTGTGAAAGATGTCGCCGACAATCGCGACCTGCAGACCTTTGAAGGTTTTCTTGTTGCGCAGAATTGTGTAAGCATCAAGCAGCGCCTGCGAGGGATGTTCATGCAGCCCATCTCCGGCGTTAATGACGGGCACGTCGATGTGCTGCGCCATGACGTAGGGGGCTCCGGCGTTGGGATGGCGGATGACGATGATGTCGGCCCCGACGGCGCGCACCGTGTATCCCGTGTCCAGCAGCGATTCGCCTTTCTCAATACTGGAACCGGCGGACTGGATGAGGACGGTGTGAGCGCCCATCGATTTGGCCGCGATTTCAAACGAGCTCCGCGTGCGGGTGGAAGCTTCGTAGAAAAGAAGGAGCACGCGCCTGCCCTTGAGCAGGGGCCGCGGCTTGTCCGGATTCATGCGCCGGGCAAACTTCAAAAGTCTCAGGATCTCGGCCGCTTCCAGGTGCTCGATACCGAGCAGCGAACCGCGCGCTGGATTCATAATCGTCTAACAGTCCGTCGTGAAGAGCACACTTCGCTCTTCGCCTCTGAATTCACCAGATTTTGTCATCCCGAGCGAAGCGAGGGATCTGCATTTTGCCGCGGACTACAGATCCCTCGCTGCGCTCGGGATGACAATCCATGAAGGGTGTTGCTCGTGCACCGTGCCGACCCGACATTCACCGCCGGCTAGTAAGCTAGTGCGGTTACTGCTTTTCCATCAGCAGGACTTTCTCCGCGTCATCGACCTCGCGAAGTTTGACCTCAATAATCTGATTTTCGGTGGTCTGCACCGTTCGTCCGATGAAAGCGGCCTCAATCGGCAACTCGCGATGGCCGCGATCAATCAATACGCACAACTGCAAGCGCCGGGGACGGCCAGCGCGGAACAGCGCGTCCATGGCGGCACGCGTGGTGCGGCCGGTATAGAGCACGTCGTCAACCAGCACCACCGACTTACCCGTGATGGGAATCTCCATCTCGTGTTTCTGCACTACGGGCTTGGAACCGAGGGTGGAAAGATCGTCGCGATAGAGGGTAATGTCAAGCGTGCCGAGCAGCACCGGTTTCTTTTCGATGCGCTGAATAATTTTTGCCAGCCGCTCCGCCAGCGGAACTCCACGACGCCGGATGCCGACCAGCGCCAGATCTTCGACGCCGTTGTTTTTCTCGAGAATCTCATGCGCCAGCCGGATCAAAGTGCGCTCCACCTCGGATGCCGACATCAGTTGCGCTGTCTGATGGATTTCGATGGGACGCCCTGGCGCGCGTGAATTCATAAACGCTGCATCATACGCGGGTGGAAAGATGAGAGCAAGCGCGAGCATGAAACCCGCGTCGATTGTGATTGAGATTAGCCTCGGCTGTTGCGAGGCCGGTTCATAAGCGAGGCCAGCGCCCCGCCAACGGAGGCCAGCACTACGGTAAAAATCATCCCAAAAAAGAAGGTGACCACCAGCCCCGCCGGAGTGAACAGATTGTGGATGCTGGCTTGAATGTCAGGGTCCGCCGCATTCGCTCCGAACTTCTGAGTGATTTTCAGGATGGCATCGATGTACTCCTGCTGGGCATGAAAAATAAAAATCCGGATGGTGATCATCAGAGCGTTGATGGCGAAGGCGACGACTCCCGCTGCTCCCCCAAGACGCGATCCGAGCGCGGTGGGAGGCGGGACTCCATTTTCGCGGCGGTAGAAAAAGACGGCCAACGCCCCGGTCAGTACCATGCCGAGAAAGGGGATCATCCCGATGAAAACGCCGAGTACGCCGGCCTTGAGCGCGGCACGAACGGCCTTTCCCCTGTCCATCGCGCTTCCGGACGAGGCTTGCCGCGTCTGAGTCGAGGCAAGCCTCGTCTCTAAAGCAATTGCCGGAGAAAACTCGCCCACCGCAGGATTCGAACTCGCGGCGCCTTCAGCATCCGAAATCGCAACCGGCACGTGGATTTGAGGAGCGCGGCATTGCGGACAAAACGGTCGACCGTCCTCGACCGCGGTCCCACATTTTTGGCAGGGATGCTCCACGTCATTGAAGCTAGCCCACAACCAACCGGGAGAGCAAGGCGAGAGCATTGAATCATCGGATCATTGGTGATCGGACACGGACAAGCGACGCAATGACTAAATGACCCAATGATTCAATGACTCCATGCTTTGCTCAGATCGTATTGTCTGAACCCGTGTGCATGCGCACATAAACCAGGGCAAAGCGGGCTCCCTGGGTGTTCGGCTTAATCGCGACGATATGCTGGTTGGCCTCGGTTCCAACCTTCAATTCCACCGAGTCTCCGCTGCCGTCCTTTCCGCACGAGACAGGTTTGGAGCCGTCATCCTTATCATGTGAGGTCTCCACATGACCGCCGCTCCAGGCACCATGGCATTGAATGGGCTTGCCATATTTCTGCAGCTCTTTGTTGTAGTAGGCGATGACTTTGTCAGGTGCGTCGTCGGAGAGGAACTCCGCGGCCACCACTTTCAGCGAAAATCCCGGCACCGAAAGATTTACATTGGCGCTCTTCTTGTCGTCGCTGTCGTCTTTCGGAGCGGGCTTGGCGCCGGGATAAAGCGTCAGGCCGGCATCCCGAATATCGGCTTGCTCGCTGACGTGCAAATCACCCATGGGAGACTTGATGTCGACGCGCGCCTCGCCATCCTTGCTATTGTGCTTGTCGTTCGCATTGATGCTGCAAGCGGGAAGAACGCAGAGAGCAGCAAACAGCGAGCCAATGGAAAGTTTTGCGATCACGGCACGGTTGAACGTTTTACGGCTGGACGTTCTACTGTTGAGCATGGGAGGAGCCTCCTGAGCTTGGTCGAGCTGAGATTGGCCGGGCAGGGCGTTCGAGACCCTCGCCCCGGGATGCGACGCCCGGAATCGTAACCGGCAGATGACCGCTGATCGGGATCTCCCCGAAGATCGCCTTTACGGCGGCAGTTTCCGACACGGTTTCGTTGGAGAAAGCGCACACATAATTCTGGATCGCGGGGAAATCCTGCACCACATAGGGATTGCCCATGGCGAGTACGACGGTGCGGGCGGCGGCGTGATCGAGAATCGCGGTTAGTAACGATCCCGTGGCGCCGTCCATGGCAACCGTATTCGTCAAACCTCCTCCCGCAGCACGCATGGCCCTGCCCGCGACCGGAATCACATACACCGCAGCGATGACATGCTCCGCCGCGTCGACCGCTTCGACCACAGACGCCTTCATGCCGGCGGCCGAGCGTGCATCGACATAGATGATGCGGGCGTCAGGCACACGGGCTAGAATCTGGTGTTCGAGCATACGTCCGGATTCGGTGCGCAGGTCGTCGGAAAAAATCACCGCGACCAGACGATTGTGCACCTCTGTCATTGATTGATACGGAAGCGCGGCCTCCGTTGTTCCATAAGTTCCAACCGACTGCAGCGGAATCACTTTACCGTTATCGTGAACCAGGGTAATCGCTTCGTCGGCGACACGCTGGCCGGCGGCCAGATTCTCCGGTTTGGCAACCTCGCTGGAGAGTTTACCGGGATCCACCAGTCGCGCCTTGTTCAAACCGAGGGAAGCCTTTAGTTCCAGAATCTTATGCACGGATTGATCGAGCCGTTGACGGCTGATCTCGCCGCTCTCGACCGCTTGCAGCACCGAGCGGTAGCTGGCGTCGAGATTGGCCGGAATGATCAACATATCATTGCCCGCCTTGAATGATTCGACCGCTGCCCTGCCGATATCCTTCGCGTACAGGCGCGTCAGCCCCGCCATGTCGAGGGCGTCGGTCACGACGATCCCTTTGAATCCCATGTCTTCTTTGAGGAGTCCGGTCACAATGGCCCTTGAAGTTGTAGCCACGCGGTTGGGCTCGGGATCGAGAGCGGGAACGGTTACGTGGGCGATCATGACGGCATCCACTCCGGCGTCGATGGCGTGCTTGAAGGGTGGCAACTCGACCGCATCGAGACGCGCTCGGTCGCCGGTGACTTGAGCGACACCGAGATGAGAATCGGTAGCAGTGTCGCCGTGTCCGGGAAAGTGTTTGGCTGTGACCAGCATTCCGCCTTCGTGAGCGCCCTTGATGTAGGCCGCCACGAAATCGCCGACCTGCTTCGGGTCTTCTCCGAAGGAACGCGTGTTAATGATGGGATTCGCAGGATTGGAGTTCACGTCAGCATCGGGAAAGAAATTCCAATGCACTCCGACGGCCCGCGCTTCCAGCGCGGTGATGCGTCCAAAGGCTTCGGCATTTTCGGTTTTGCCGGTAGCTCCAAAGGCCATCGCGTGGGGGAAAACGGTTGTCCCATTCAGCCGCATGGAGACGCCGCGCTCGAAGTCTGCTTCGACCAGGAGCGGCAGCTGGGATGATCGTTGCAGCCGGTTGAGCAACTCGGCGGCAACATAGGGCTGGCTTTTGAGCAGCACGGCTCCATCCACCGGAATGCTCATGACCACAGAGCCGATGTGATATTTGCGGATGTTATCGCGCAGCTGAATAAAGATCGGATCGGCATCATTCAGGAATTGCACTCGCACCCAGATCGAGAAGAGTTGGCCGACTTTGTCTTCGGGCGACATCTTGCGCAACGTCTTGTCGACCCATTTCTGGCCGGCTTTGTCGACGTGGATGGGACCGGGCGGCAGAAAGCGGTCTTTGCTCTTGTCTTTCGCAAAGCAAAGCGCCGCGGCAAGCAGTAGCGTGATCAACAGAAGATGTCGGAGCATGCAATTGACAATAGCAAAAACCGACGGGAACGTCCTGTAGCAGTTGCACCGGTTGCGCTCGAGTGATCGCTCACGAACTCTTTCAGATTTGCTGTTCGACGGTTGCGATGCCTTCCGCCTGGATGGCTGGATCATCGCCGAATCCGGCCAGCCAATGCACATCCGGTTCTCGCCGGAACCATGTGATCTGGCGCTTGGCATAGTTCCGATGCGCCTGCTGCGCCGCACTTAGCGCCGACTCCCGATCCAATTCGCCGCGCAAAAACTGCAGCGCTTGCTTGTATCCCAACGACGCGAACGGGCGCGCTTGTGCGCCATATTTTGCGAGAAGCCTCTCGGTCTCGGCGATCAGTCCCTGGTCAAACATGTTCGCGGCCCGCTGGTTGATGCGGGCATAGAGAATTTCTCGATCCGGATTGAGGCCGAGACGCAGAATGCGAAAGCCACTAAGCGGTTCGCGTCCCTGCTGCCAAAGCTCGGTCATATTCTGGCGAGAGGACTGGCGTGAGGCCAGGCAGACCTCGATCGCCCGAATCACCTTCGGAACGTCGTTAGCGTGAATCCGGTTCGCAGCCGAAGAGTCGAGCCGCCGCAGGATGCGATGCAAATGCTCGGTCCCATTCTTCTGCACGCGGTCGCGCAGTTTGATGCGCAGCTCTTCGGACCGTTGCGGACCGGGAAAAAGTCCCTCGAGCAGAGCGCGCAGATAGAGTCCAGTTCCTCCGCTGACGATGGGCAAATGCCTCTCACGCAGAGCTATCTCGCTTAGAATCTGCCGCGCCTGGCGCGCATATTCTCCGGCGCTAACGTCGGCAAGCGGATCCACGCAATCGAGCTGGTGATGCGGAATTTCCGCGCGTTCCGCCGCGCTGGGCTTGGCCGTGCCGATATCAAATTCGCGGTACATCGCAACCGAGTCGCAGTTGACGATTTCACCGCCGAAACGGCGGGCGATGGCCAGCGCCAGAGCCGTCTTCCCGCTTGCCGTGGGACCAAGCACGACTACGACGAGCGGTTCGCGATCCGTCACCTTCAGCACATTCGGCAACTTCTGCGACTTCAGCGCGCGCTCCAAGGGATGTAACGCCAATAGCGAATGATGGTAAAAACGAGCAGCACAACCGCGATGACAAGCAACCCGGTCGCTTCGGCGGCGTAAATCGAATGCCGGTGGTGATGCTTGTTGTCAGACGCGGGCTTCGGCGGCGCGGAGGAATTCACGCGGGTATTGTAGCCTTTTCGTGTGTTGATAGTCGTTCGTCGTTAGTCGATGGTCGTTGGCAGACCTCGTTTCGCTAATATTCGTAGCGAACGACTGACGACTAGCGACCAATGACTGCTAACGACCAACGACTGCCTCGCGGTACACTACGGGCTCGCCGTCATGCCGATGCCTTCATCCAACCGCGAAGCCAGGCTTCTGCGATTTGGCGTTTTTGAAGTTGACCTGACCGCCGGAGAGCTGCGCAAAAATGGCGCTCGCATCCGGCTTCAGGAACAACCGTTTCAAGTCCTCACTGCCCTGCTGCAGAATGCCGGTCAAGTCGTCACACGCGACGAGCTCCGCGAAAAAATCTGGCCCGCCGACACCTTCGTTGATTTCGATCACAGCCTGAATACTGCGGTGAACAAGATTCGCGAGTCGCTTGGCGATTCCGCATCGAGCCCGCGGTTTGTCGAAACCCTGGCTCGGCGCGGATACCGCTTCATCGCCTCCGTCGACAGCGTCGCGACGGCAACGGCACAATCCGCGTCTGCACTGGACAAGGGCACGCGGGCGGGGGCGCCCGCGCCACACGGGCCTGATGCGGCAAGTTCGTCCCCGGACGACGCGCTGCACTCCGAACTGCATGTGCCCATTCCACGGCGCGGATTGGTGCGCGCGCTGTTCGCCCTGATTCAGGTGATGTATCTCATCTTCTACGTCAGCGGTCTCGCTCACTTGCATGCTGTGGACCGGATCGCCAGCAGCTTTCTTCCGGGCTGGAGAGCGCTGTTCATCGTGGGCGCAGTGTTGGTGACGGGAGCGGTGGGAATCCCGCTGCGATTTTATTTGCTGTCTGCGGTCGCTTTCGATTTTCGCAAGCTGGGCGGGACATTCGGGCGGCTCTTTCCACTTGTTCTGGCGCTGGATCAGCTCTGGGCAATCGCGCCGTTTCTGCTGCTGCCGCAGATTGGAGTGGGCTTGGCGTTCGCCGCGACTGCGGCTTTACTCTACGTGCCTTTTTCGGAGAGAACTCTGGTTCGCTTGGCCTATCGCGAAGCTGGAAAACTTATATTTACTGGTTGTTAACGACCCCCCCCCCCCCCCCCC
>Ga0185299_10001365_pt1 | contig 48274 bp, 40 predicted proteins | sample PaiPotPPA55metaG_FD_128002 | JGI IMG/M metagenome (GOLD analysis project Ga0185299, IMG submission 128002) | Iron sulfur acid spring bacterial and archeal communities from Banff, Canada, to study Microbial Dark Matter (Phase II) - Paint Pots PPA... ... | reverse complement strand
CACAGCGCGTGGAGAGCGCTTTGGAATGGGGCCGAGCACTTCCGCTCGCAATTCTTCCCGGAAATTAGGTTCACGCCAGCGTCGCGAGCAGTTTCGGGATAGAGGTATTCTGCCACGGGCTGCTAGCGTCAAATGAGTCTGGTTCAGCGTGGGAAGCAAAGATCCTTCCCGCGCCGACGAGCCTTGGGTCATGAAATTCAGGTGAGCTTCTAGGCTGTACTGATTCCACGAAAGCGGCTCGTATTCATAAATGTGAATTTCAAACGGATCTTGCGCCCATGCACTCAATGGGTAAAACAGCCAAATCAGAAGTAAGCACGAATAGCGCACCTTCACCACCTTAACTTGTGAGAGATCTTGTGAGAGCTTGAAAATTGAGGGAAGCTGGGACTACTGTCCACTACAGCGTAACTCTTCGACAAAACGAAGACCAGTCTTGTATAGAAAAAAGCTCGCAGCAGATCGGGCATTCTTAGCGGAAACACAATCGTAAGATCAAGCCAGCCCGCTCACCGAATTAAATGGTCCGCTTACCGCCTTATCCAGATCGTCCGTGGAATTGTCCTAGCCCATTAAGTACGCCTCATTCAATACTAGAACGACATGAAGATACCTCTCGCTTTAGTCGCTGTGGGTCTGTTCGCTGGAGCGAACATCGATCCGGCTTACGGTCAGTCCAACGCCGGAACGATTCGCGGTTCGGTTGTTGATCCCTCGGGTGCCGTCATCAAAGGCGCCACGGTACAGATTCAGAATCCCGTGTCCCGATATAACCGGAGCGTTCAGACGGATCCTCAAGGAAACTTTGAATTCTCCAACGTTCCCTTCAACCCCTATCACGTGAGTGCCGTGGCGGCCGGATTTCAGAGTGGTGAGCAGGACGTCGACGTGCGCTCGCCGATACCGTTCGATGTGAAGTTCAACTTGAAAGTCGGCGCTTCTTCGGAAAGCGTCACAGTGGTAGCGGCCGGCGATCTTGTTGAAAACGACCCCGTAGCTCACACGGACGTGGATCGAGGACTCTTCGATAAGCTTCCCCTCGAAAGTCAATCGTCTTCGCTGAGTTCGCTTGTCACGCTGGCAGCGCCTGGGGTTGCAGCCGACTCGAACGGTCTTTTCCACGGATTAGGCGATCACGCCGAGAACTCGTTCTCTATCGATGGACAGCCGATTACGGACCAACAGAGCAAGGTTTTTTCGAATCAGGTTCCTGTCGACGCAGTCCAATCGCTAGAAGTGATACAGGGCGCACCGCCCGCCGAATATGGCGGCAAAACCAGCCTGGTGATCGTAGCCACTACGCGTTCAGGCCTTGGCTACACGACACCCCACGGTGATGTGACGGCGTCATACGGAACATTCGGAACTTCGGGTGGGGCCGTTAATCTCGCCTACGGCGGCCAGAAATGGGGCAACTTCATCGCGGTGAACGGATTAAACACGGGCCGCTTTCTGGATCCGCCGGAATTCACCGTTATGCATGCCAAGGGTAATGAGGAGAATATTTTCGACCGTTTCGATTTTAAACCTTCGGATAAAGATACATACAGCCTGAACCTTCAATACACTCGGTCCTGGTTCCAAAACCCAAATTCGTTCGATCAGCAGTATCATCCAGGCGACTTGAATCCCATAACCGGCGGTCAACTGGGCCCGACGGATCAGCGCTCGCAAATCAAAACTTTTAACATTGCTCCGACCTGGACGAGGATCCTCAATCCAAACACAGTCTTTACATTTGGCGCATTCTTGAGGAAAGACCAGTACAATTACTATCCGAGCCCCGATCCATTTGCAGATTTCTCTCCGGACCTGCAGAGCGAGACGGTTACCCAGTCCCGGTCGCTCACCAACCTAGGTGGCCGGGCCAGTGTGTCGTACCTAAAAGGCATTCATAACATTAAGGCCGGAATCACTTACGAACATACCTTCCTCACCGAGGGTGATGGCATCGGCATTGTCGATCCAGGCCTCGTCCCTGGACTTAACTGCCAGGATGCGAATGGCAACGCCCTGCCCGGCACTCCGTGCGCCGCCCTGTTGCCCTATGATCTGACACAAGGAGGAACTGCATTCTCGTTCCACGGGCACACGGACGTCAAGGAACTAGCAATGTATATCCAGGATACGATCACCAAGGGGAATTGGACCTTCAACCTCGGCATTCGCGGTGATCTGTACAACGGCCTTTCCGTCGGCCGGCAGGCGGAGCCCCGGGTTGGTATTGCCTACAATCTCAAACCGACGAGCACAGTGTTTCGCATTTCCTACGCGCGAACGATGGAAACTCCATTCAATGAAAATCTGGTAATTGCCAGCACGGGATGCAACGACCCCTTTCTGTCAATCCTGATCCCCCCGCCAGGAGTCACGTGTAATTTGGGAGCGATTCAGCCAGGCCACCGCAACGAATTCCACGTTGGTCTGGAGCAGGCCTTCGGCAAATACTTGGTTATCAACGCCGAGTACATCTGGAAGTACACCCATAACGCCTACGATTTCGGTATCGTGGGCGCCACACCCATCGCGTTTCCAATCGAGTGGAGCAGCTCCAAGATTCCCGGATACGCAGTTCGGGCCACCATTCCGAACTTCCATGGGCTAACGGCGTTTGTCGTGTTCTCCGGCGTGGCCGCACGCTTCTTCCTGCCGCAAGTCGCCGGGGTCCCGATCATCCCGGTGGGGAACTCTGTCTTTCGCATCGACCACGACGAGATATTTAACCAGACGACCCACCTGCAATACCAGCCCTCGCAGCGCTGGCCGTGGCTATCTTTCAACTGGCGATACGACAGCGGGCTGGTGTCCGGCGCGATTCCCTGTTCGGCGCCGACGGCAACATGTTTCGCTTCGACATCCGTCGCCGATGGAGGCGGGGCGGCGATCCCGAGCGGTCAGGTGGCTCTGAACAACGCCATAACCGGGCTTCCCCTTACGGCCGATCAGGAATTTCAGGCCGGGATCACATGCGATGGCAAGCCGGCGGCTCCAAGTCCGCTCGGACCCGCGCTCGCCACTTGCGATGCGGCAGGGCTCAAGTCCTCACTCATTAAGATTCCGCTGCCCGGGACCGAAAACGACGACCACAATCCGCAGCGCATCCAGCCGCGCCATCTGTTTGACATCGCCGTGGGACATGACAACATCTTTCACGGCGACCGATACAAGTGGAGCGCCCGTTTGTCGGTTATCAATCTGACGAACAACTACGTGCTCTACAATTTCCTCTCGACCTTCAGCGGAACGCACTACGTTACGCCGAGGACAATAACCGCAACGATCGGTTTCCACTTTTGATCGATGGCGCGGGCCTCGTTCGCGGGCTACCTGGCTTTTGCTTTCGGTGTGAACCAAGCGTACAAGAGCGGAAGAATGTAGAGGGTCAGCAGGGTGGAAGTGATTAGGCCTCCGATGACAACAGTTGCGAGAGGTCTTTGGATCTCGGCTCCGGTTTCGGTTGAAATCGCCATGGGAAGAAATCCGATGCTCGCCACCAGCGCGGTGATCAAGACGGGCCTTAGCCGATCGGCGGCGCCTTCGCGGATGGCCTCTGGCGTCGCCATTCCGCGCTGCCTTAACGCGTTGATGTAGCTCACGAGCACGATTCCGTTCAGAACGGCGACGCCAAATAAAGCGATGAAGCCCACTGAAGCGGAGAGGTTGAGGTTCAGCCCGCGGACCCACAGAGCCCCAATGCCGCCCACCAATGCGAAGGGGACGTTCAGAAGAATGAGGCTAGCTTGCTTTAGCGAATGAAACGTCGCGAACAGTAAGGCGAATATGATTGCCACCGAAACCGGGAGAACAAAAGTAAGCCTGCGATTGGCGCGCGACTGATTCTCGAACTGACCGCCCCATTCTATCTCGTACCCGGCAGGCAGCTTGATAGATCTGTTGACCTTGTCCTGAGCCAGCCTGACGAAGCTCCCTAGATCCGTTCCACGTACATTGGTCTGAACCGCTACCCGCCGGCGCGCGTTTTCACGCGAGATTACTTCGGGACCAAGAACGGTTCTTACTTGAGCCATTTGGTTCAACTTGACTAGTTCGCTCCCGGGGGCGCGGAGTACGATGCCCTTTAAAGCTTCCGGATCGTTCCGTAGTCTTTCCGGAAGGCGAACTGAGATTGGGAACCGCGCTTGGCCCTCGATCATCTCCGACAGCGGCTGTCCGCCTACCAGTGTCTCGATAACTTCCTCAATATCGGAAACGTTCAACCCGTATCGGGCGAGCGCTGGACGGATCACATCTACTTGCAGTTCCGCCACACCGGACAGCACTTCCATCTGCGGCTCGCCAGCGCCCGGAATGGAACTGATTACAGCAAGCACCCTCTTACCCAGATCTTCTAAAGTCTTAAGATCATCGCCGAAAACTTTGATGGCGACGTCGCCACGGACTCCGGTCACCGTTTCGTCCAGCCGCATTTCCATCGGTTGCGTGAAGTTGTAAGTCACTCCCGGAATCTTTCGGAGAGCTTCTGACAGCTTCTCGATCAGCTCCTGCTTGCTGCGGCAGCACTTCCATACATTCTTTGGAGCGAGTTGAAGATAAGAATCGGATTCATAAATTCCCATGGCCTCTGTCGCTATATCGGGCCTTCCGAGTTTCGTCACAACTCCAACAACTTCCGGAAAGCTACGGATTGTGCCCGCGATCTCTTGGCTGATTTCGATTGATTCGCTGAGTGCGATTCCAGGAAGCTTCCGAGAGGTGATGACAATCGAGCCTTCGTCCAGCTTAGGCATGAATTCGGTTCCGATGAAACGCAACGAAGTGATGGCGGCAGCAACCAGGACCAGAGCCAGCGCTATCAAAATCGTCCGGTGCTTGATGGCGTGATCGAGTGAGCGCGCGTAGGCGTCTCGCAAGCGCCCTGGTTGTGCGTGCCAGATTTCGCTGATTTTGTTGTGTTTGACTTCTCTGCCCCTCAGAAAGTAAGTCGACAACGCCGGCACTGCCGTTAGCGCCAAAATAAGCGAGCCCAGAAGAGCCGAGCAAACAGTGATGGCCATGGGCCGGAACATGCGGCCCTCCAGGCCCTGGAGCGTGAAGATCGGCAGATAGACCGCAATGATGGTTGCTACACCAAACAATATCGGGCGAGCCACTTCATGAGATGCCATCCGTATCGATTCGACCAGGCGCTTGTCAGAGGACTTCTCCAGATGATGCACCGAATTCTCAATCATCACCACCGAACCGTCCACAATCATTCCGAAGTCAATGGCGCCCAGGCTCATAAGATTTGCCGTTACACCAAAGATCGCCATGCCGATGAAGCCGAATAGTATCGACAACGGAATCATCACAGCGACGATAACCGCAGCGCGCAGATCGCCCAGGAACAACAAAAGAATAACCGTTACCAGCAGGCCCGCTTCGAGCAGATTGTGGAGTACGGTGTGGATCGTGCCATTGATGATTTGAGATTGATCATAAAAGGCGCGCAATCGATAACCTTCGGGCAGATGGATCTGGGCTAGACGGGTCTTGATCCGATCGATAACTGCCCTGCCGTTTTCGCCTTTTAAAGCAATCGCCGTCGCGGATACGGCCTCGTGGGTATCCCGCAACGTGGCTCCGTACCGCAGAAGCGGAGCCGTCGCAACTGCGCCTACGTCCTGAAGCAGGACCGGGACGCCATCGTGGGCCAGCAAGACCGTATTTTCAAGATCCCCTGCACCCGACGCGCGGCCAAGACCCCGAATGGTGTATTGCTGCTCGGCGTGCTCTATGTACCCGCCGCCAAAATTGGAATTGTTGCCGGCAACCCGCTCGATGATGTCATGCACAGTTAGCCCATATCGCCGGAGCGCCATAGGATCGAGTTGAATCGCATACTGCTTAGATTGCCCGCCCCAAGCATTCACCTCGCTTACACCGGGAACACTGCGAAGTGCATATCGGAGTGTCCAGTCCTGGAAGGTCTTGATATCCATCAACGACCTGCCGCGGCTCTCGACCGTGTACTGGTAAACCTCTCCGAAAGCGGTAGCCATCGGTCCGAGCGTGGGTTGCAGGTTTCGTGGCAAGCGGGAGCGGACTTCCTGCAACCGTTCAGCTACAAGTTGCCGGGCCAGGTATTGGTTGAATGAGTCATCAAAGATCACCGTGATCATGGAGAGGCCCAATTTGGAGATCGAGCGCACTGTCTCAATGTTAGGCATTCCAGCCAGGGCGTTTTCGATCGGATAGGTAACGAGTTCGTCCACTTCGGTGGAAGACATGGACGGGCATTCGGTAACAACTACTACTTGGTTGTTAGTAAGGTCGGGAAACGCGTCGATGGGAAGGTTCAAAAGAACGTATCCACCAGTTAATATCAGCGCGACGAGCGCGGCTAATACCAGCCACCGGCTATCGAGGGCCCAATCTACAATGCGAGTCAACATCAATTCTTATTGATCCTGAATCGTGGTCTTGAGCATTTGAGATTTGAGCGCGAAGCCACCCTTCACTACCACCGCCTCACCCCGCTTCAGACCCTTCACAATTTCGACTCCCCCGTCCGTGTGCTGCCCCGGCTCGACAGTACGGGCGCGAAACTCGTTCTCCGAATCCTGTACAAACACAACGGGGACGCCATCAATTTCTTGAATAGCTTCTTCTGGAATGACTAACGCTGGGCGCTTTCCGAATTGATGCACGCTGGCAGTGGCGTACATTTCCGGTTTGAGGAGGCCGTGTGGATTTGGTACCGCGATCCGGACCTGAAGCGTGCGAGTGGCAGGGTCCAACTGTTCGCCCAGCTTGAGAATGCGTCCCGCGAATTCATGGCCGGGATAGGCGCGAACTTGGACCCGAACTGTCTGGCCGGGATGCATCTTGGACAGATCCTCCTCGTTCGCGGCAGCAATCATCCACACGCTGCTGACGTCGGTAATCACAAAGAGTTCATCACCGCTATTAACGACGCTTCCCACCGTGGCCTTTCGTTCCAAGACCAGACCGGGGGCCGGAGCAAGGATCGGTATATCGTCCTCCTCGTCATGCTGAGCGCCACCACCTGTAGCAGCCGGCTCTTCAATAGGCAATCGGAAAATGTTCAGGTGCGCACGCTCCTTCTCCAGCTCGCTCTGCGCTTTTTCGATAGCGGCTTGGGCATTCTGCAAGTCCGCTTCCGCTGTCTCGAGATCCTGGCGCGAACCAGCTCTCAGCTCCAAAAGTCTCTGAGCACGATCACGGCGCTGTTTCGCGTAGCCTTGTGCAGAGCGCGCTCGTTCCAGTTCAGTCTGTGCCTCTTGAAATCCCGCGCGGGCCTCGTGCACTTCATGGCTATGCAGGCGGCCAAGGATCTGGTCGGCGTGAACGGAATCGCCGATACGCGCGGATATATTCTCGATTCTGCCGCTCGCGATCGCGCCGACGTGCCAGGTTTGGTCCTCGCTAAACGTGAGCCGGCCAGGAATCGTAAGAGTACTGGCCATCTCCTGAGCTCGGACGGGTTCCACAATCACATGCCCTTTCTGCAGCTGTGTCTTGTCGAGAACGATTACCGTCGAATCTCTTTTAGTACCCTTCTGTAACGCTTCGGTTCGCGGATCGGCAGAAGCGGTTTCGGGTGCGGCGGCGTGCGGGTTCCTGGATTCACAGGAGCAAAGGGCTATCATCGATACAACCATGACCGAAAGCGTTCTCATGGCAAGTTGCCCTGCGCAGTTTCGAGGGCAACTGCGCTTTGTTGCAATTCTGAAAGTGCCCGCGCGTACATTACTTCCGCCTCGATCTTGGTGCGTTCAGCGTCGAGGAGCCGCAGCAGCTCCGATCCAGTCTCTCGATACGCCGCATCCACGATTTGATAGACCTCATCGGCCCGATCGCGCATTGGCCGCAAGGTCTCGTTCAGAAGTTTCTGGCGGGATCCATAGTCTCTCACCGCACTCTCCAGTTCCGATCGAATGACTGCTTCTGTCGCGACAACCGAGGATTGCGAAGCTTTCATCTCCTCGGCCGCGGCTTCAATCTGGCCTTGGTTGCGATTCCGAATCGGGAGCGGGATCTGGGCTGCTGCGTAGAGCGTGTCGAATCCCGCAATCCGCTCGTAACCCAAGTGGAGGTCGGGATCCGTCTTGGCATTCGACTGTTGAAGGCGTAAGTTGGCGCGAGCCTGCTCGACAGCCTCGCGGGCAAGGATCATCTCCACCCGTCGTTCCAGAACCGCATCTACGGCGAATGAACCTACGGGACGCACGAGTTCGAGCTCGTCGGCAAAGGCCACGGGCGGAAATTCGAGCTTACCCATTTCCCGAAACAATGCGATTCTGGCCCGCTCGGCCTCCTGAGCGGCTGTCCTTGTCAAACTGGCCAACCGATCTCGCTCCACTTCAATGCGAAGCAAATCGACCTCGGCTGCGGCGCCCTCTCGGAATCGATCGCGGTGAAATTCAACCACCCGGTCGAAATTCACGACTTCTTCTTGAAGCAAATCTCGAACTTTCGCACTTCCGGCAGCAGCCCAGTACGCCGTGCTGACGCGACTCACGATCTGATTCCGTTGAAGCTGCATCTCGAATTCAGTGCTCCGGATGTTTTCGGTTGCGAGTTCGACACGCCGATTGCGCTTTCCACCGGTCTCCAGAGTTTGAGCTACGAACGCATAGGTAGCTGTGTCTTGGGGATAGGAGAACTGCGGATTTCCCCAGAACCGGGTGTTCTCCAATTGAACAATCAACCGGGGATTCGGGGAAAGGCCGGCCTGTTTCCGGAGGCCTTCAGCAACACCTACCCGAGCCGACGCAACCGCTAGTCGGGGATTGCCTGCCAGGGCCTGTGCCACGGCGTCCGCCAGTGTCAGGCGCACCTGGCCAAAAAGCGCGGCCGAAAGCACCAACGGGACGCAAAACCGCACGAAAAAACGCATTTTCACCTCGCGAATCGAATCAAAATGGAACATCAACGCGCCCGAAGGCGCGAAGAAATGGCGAGGGAGCTAGACGGGAGGAGCGCGCGGACTTCTAGGACTTATGAGCGGCGGATCGTGGCCGGTTCGCCGCGGAGTTTCGATCGACCATTCACTAGGTTCGGGGGCAGGGAGAGAGAAAGGCTCGGCATGGATTACCGGAATCATCGATCCAGAATCCGTTGCCGTTGCGGAGAACCACGCTTGGTACTGTGCGTCCTCGTTCGGGTCTAGACCCCGGAACTCGGGGCTCCTACCGATGGGATGGGCCGATCTTACATGGAAATGAAGGAAAGCGCCCGCATGTCGCTGGGTCGCCTCGTGTTGGTGGGTGTGGAGGAACGGCGCTTCTACGAAGGCGACTAACAGCGCCAAGCTCAGTAAGACTGAAGTAGAAGTGCGCACCGCACCTCCGCTTATACCACAAAAGTGGCCGTCTGCGCCTCTTTGAAGGCCTAAAATCGAGGCATGAAGAGTCTTTTGCGCTGGTTTACACCTTCGGTTTACAAGCCGGATGGCCGCACTCGCAAAGAATCGCCGGCTGTTTATTCGATTCGCAGTAGGCACCGCAGTATTTGCTGTCTTTCCCCGCAGTGCAGTTGCATCCGGGGTGGGCGCACTTCTTAGTGGTTTCGGGCATTATTCGAGCCCTCCTTGCCGGTTAGACTCCGACTTGGCGCCTTTGATTTCCGACATCAGCGGATTCGACATGTCTCTGCCCACTTTCTTGACTTGGACACTAACGTGAGCGAGCTTACTAGACGCCGGAAACACGATGTAATAGACCTCAATATCGGGACCCCGGTAAGGTAAAGAGACGGTCGCCTGTGATGATCCGCTGCCGACTGGATTCAGGGTCGAATCCGTGACGATGAAGGTTTCACCTCTCAGAGTGATTTCGACCCGGTCGCGACCATAACCGCTGAACACAAAGGCGCGGTAACGAGGGCTGGCGGTCCGATCCACTGCACTCTGGACGTGACCATAGTCGACGACCCCGAGCACTTTAACGTCGTCCGGCCGGTATTTCACCCAGGTTGTTGTTACTGCGTTGTTAGAGGCAGTTTTTGCCTGGGCGGCCGCCATCATCATCGTCAAGCAACTCAAAATAATGGCTTTTTTCACGTCTTTGTGTCTCCTCGCTCAGACTGGGTGCAATTGTTTTGCCAATCTCACAAAGTTAGCGTAAGAGCCCGTAGACGTCCAACTCATCAATGGCTCCGACGTAAACCTTGCCGGCTGCGACGGTGGGGACATTGAAGCGAAGACAGAGGCCAGCGCGGTCGCGGCCGGGCTTCTGCTCGCTGTTGTAAAGCTCGCGGGCGACATTGGCGGCATCGAGGGCGTAGAGGACGGCGGGGCGATCGGGCGCGCGCCAACCTTTGGATCGGAGAACCCAGACAATACCGTTTGTGTTTCTATTCGCCGAGATAGTGGGCGTTGCTCCGGGATCGGCGAAGCGGGTTGTGCCGCGGGCCACGGGAGCCGTGGAGAGCCGGCCGTAATCGAGCCGGAAATCTTTGAGAACATCATCAGTCCAGAGGAAAAAGACATGCTGGTTCCAATACGCGGGTGCGCTGTAGATGCCCTGCGTCTTGCGGATAACTTGCACGGCATGGCTGTCGTCGCCGGAATGATACTGGCCCATGTGATCGCGATCGATTACGTAGATACCGCCGCCTTTTCCTCCGGCGATCAAAAGATGGCGGTGGGGCCCGGGCTGGTCAGGGAGCAGGATCGGGCCGCCGGAGCCAAGGTCGAAATCCTGGGCGTCGAGTTCCTGCTGATTGAAGGGAGTGAAGAAATCGCGGACGGCGAAGCTGCGATTGGTCAAAGCCAGTTTGAGGATGGAGTCGCCATAATCACGGCCGGGAGGCACGAAGGCCGAGAATTTCCCGTTGCCGGTGACCAGGAACACGTTGCCTTCCTGATCGGCGGCCGGACCGGTATCGCCCAGCCAGATTCCGCTCTTTTCGGCATCGGGTGAAGTGTTGAAGACTGCAATCTGGACCAAAGTGTGGGCGTCGTACGCCATCAGCCAGCCGTGATAGGGGTCGACATCGCAAGAAGAGCCCCAGGTGAGATAGACGTTCCCTCCGGCCAGCAAGAGGGCGGCGCGGGGAAGTTCGTGGAGAGCGTCAAAATTGATGAGCCCGTTGGGGCTCGATGCGCCGCGGCCTTTGACGGCGGCCTTTATCTCGACCGGCCCACCGAACTTCTCAGCCCCGGTGGTAATGGCGAGAGCATGCAACCGCTGCACGTAGCGGTAGCTTTTGAGCAGACCCTGACTTTCCTTGGTGCGGGCCAGGATGTACAGGGTTCCGGTTGCGGTATCAATGACCGGCGTGGGGGTGATTCCGATTTCGGGTGTGATCAGCGGGCAATCTACATCGCGTGCGGGGACGGCAGTAGCGCCGGCGCCAAGGAAATTGACGTGCCACAGCGGCGTGGACCGCAGGCGATCGGCATCGAAGGCATACACGCTGTCGTGTTCGGTAGCGACGAAGACGATGTTGTGGACGCTTTTGTCCGGCATCGCGACCTGGGGAAGGTAGAGCGGCTGGGCGTAAACGTCGCCGTCGACTTTGTAGGAGAAGATCTTTCCGAACCTGACGGCGTTGACGTTGGTAGGTGTAAGGATCGTTTCGTTAAGATTGGCGCCGGTGCGAGCATTGTCATATTGCGAGGTGGTCCATTGAGCGTTCGCAGGGAAGGGAACAATGGCGACCACGAGCAGCACTGCCAGGATCGGCATTTCCATGAGGACAAAGAGCCTTAGATGCCAGGATCGCACGCCAGGTTCCCTGTCTCAAAACTCCAGAGTCCGGTCCGATAAGCAAAGGGTGGGATTGTAATGCCGGAATCCAGTCTAGATACGAGAGAGATCGTCGAGCGGGCGTTGCGCGATGGAGATCTGTATAAACTGTTGCTCGACCAGATGGAGGAAGGCATCTATATCGTGGATTGCGATCGCCGGATTCTGTATTGGAACGGCGGCGCGGAGCGGATCACCGGCTATTACGCGCATGAAATAGTGGGACGCTTATGCCAGGGCGATATGCTAATGCACTGCGACGAATCGGGCCGGGTGCTCAGTGGCAACGAGTGTCCGATCCAAGAAGTAATGCGAAATGGCGCGCCCCACGAATGCACGCTGTACATGCGCCACCGGCACGGCCACCGCATTCCGGTGCGCATCCGGTCGCAGGCCATCTGTGAAGCGGGCGGCGAGCGGGTTGGGGCGGTGGAAGTATTCGAAGAGGCGACGGAGGCCGCCCTTCCGGACCTCAGCAATCTGGCGGCTTATGACTGTCTGGATGAAACGGGCGCGCTAAAACGGCCGTTTGGCGAGATGAAGGCTCGACAGGCAGTGGAAGCGTTGAGCCTGTTCGGCATTCCGTTCGCATGGCTCCGCATTGCCCTGGATGACATGGATCAGCTCGACCATCGTTATGGCCACGGGATGGTTGAGGCGGCGTTGAAGATGATTGCCGAGACAGTGGCGAGCAACCTCAAGACGCTAGACTGGCTTACGTCGTGGGATCGGGGGGAATTCCGGGTCGAGGCTCGTGGGTATTCGCTGGCGCAGTTGGAGGAGCTACGCCGGACCCTCCAAATGCTGGTTCGCAAGTCAACTCTGGAGTGGTGGGGGGATCCCGTGCGGGTGACGGTTTCGATCACAAGCCGGATCGCCGAGCGCGGAGACACCGTGGAGTCGCTGGAACGGTGGGAGAACGGACCGATAGCGATAGAGAACACAAAGAGCCGGGGAGAAGAGTGAGGAACCGATGTTTGCGATAGTTGGAATCCTGGTGGTATTCGGCGCGGTGGTCGGCGGCTACCTGATGGAAAAAGGCAACCTCATGGTTTTGATGCAGCCGGCGGAGTTGCTGATCATCGGGGGCGCGGCGTTAGGGACGATTTTTGTCGCGAATTCTCCGACCGTGCTCAAGGGGATGATGGGCGGGCTGATGTCGGTATTCGGCTCGTCCAAATTCGGTAAGGGGCGTTACCTGGAGACGCTCAAGGCAATGTTCGCGGTGATGCAGAAGGCACGTAAGAAGGGGCTGACGGATCTGGAATCGGACGTCGAGAATCCAAGCAAGAGCGAGCTATTTTCCAAGTGGGGGCATCACCTGCGGAATTTCGTGTGCGACACGCTGCGTATGGCGATGAGCGGAGGCGCGACGCCCTTCGAGTTGGATCAGATGATGGAGCTGGATATGGAGGTTCATCACCACTATTTGCAGCTGCCGGTAACCGCGCTCAACACAGTGGCGGACTCTTTGCCGGGCCTGGGGATCGTGGCAGCGGTGTTAGGCGTGGTCATCACCATGGGAGCGCTGGGCGGTCCTCCTGAAGAGATCGGCCACAAGGTAGCGGCCGCGCTGGTGGGCACATTTCTCGGCATACTGCTGTGTTACGGGCTGCTGGGTCCCATGGCCTCGCGCATGGGCTCGGCGGCGGATGAGGAAGGGCATTTCTATCATGTCATACGCGTGGCAGTTATTTCATTTTTGAAGGGCGCTTCGCCGCTGATGGCCATCGAATTCGCGCGGCGCGCTATGCCGGGGCATGTACGTCCTAGCTTCCAGGAACTGGAAAACGCCTGCAAGGGCAAAAGCGCCCCCGCAGCGGCCCCGGAAGCGCCTGCAGCCCCGGCGGAAGCGGCGTAGGGATTCATGTCTGTTCAGAAACCTGAAACGCAGCCCATCATCATCAAAAAAAAAGTCGTCCATGGCGGGCATCATGGCGGGGCTTGGAAGGTGGCCTACGCGGATTTCGTTACGGCCATGATGGCGCTCTTCATCGTACTGTGGCTGATGGGCTCCGGTGAGCCAGTGAAGAAAGCAGTGGCGGGCTATTTCAGGGATCCCTCAGGCAAAGCGGCCGAAAAGGGATCCGGACAGGGGGGCGTGGGCGAAAACATCTCCTTCCGTAAAGACGACATGGGCAAGCTAAAAGAGAAGCTGGAATCGGCCATGATGCAGTCGCCAGAGCTGGCGAAATTGAAGAATCAGGTCCAGATGACGGTGACGGGCGAGGGATTGCGCATCGACCTTCTGGAAAGTGAAGTGGGAACATTCTTTGAAAAGGGAAGCTCGCATCCGAGCAGCACCGGCAAAGACATGCTGGACATGCTGGCGGGCGAACTAGGCAAACTGCAAAATCGCCTCTTGATCGAGGGCCACACCGATTCCCAACCATTTGCCGCTTCGGCGGGTGGCTATTCGAACTGGGAATTGTCCGCCGATCGGGCCAATTCCGCCCGGAAGCTGATGCAGGAAAGCCGGTTGCGGAGCGATCAGGTGGCCGAGGTGCGAGGCTACGCCGACCAGCGCCTGCGCAAGCCGGAAGACCCGAAGAATGCTTCCAACCGCCGGGTGTCAATTGTGGTGAAGTACATCGGCACCTAGGCACTATCTCTTGGTTGCATCCATTCCCATCTGTTCTTGAAGTAAACGAAAGTGCACACTAGATAGGCGGCCGTGAAGCCGAGTGAGATAACCCAGGGAAAAGATATAGCTTGGCTGGCCAGTTCCGTCATGGAAGACGGCTGGTTGCTGATTACGAACAAGAATGGCCGGTCGGGCATAGGCGCCAGATACGGCGATGTAAAGATCAGCACCGCGTACGCGAGCCCTAACGCCACCACTCCGAACTTCCTCCGCCGCAAAATTCCAAGACTGGCGACGGCCGCAAGTAGAGCATCGATAAACAGCACCGACCCTCCCAGCAGGTGGCCACCGGCGAGCGCCGGGATTGAAGAGACGATCAAAGGCAGGGACATCCACGCGGATATCATCCCCACGTACACGCCCCAGTGGTAGGGCATGTTCCCCAGCGGCTTGGCCTTCTGCGAGATCCAAATCGACGCCCCATAGAAGATCAAGTTGAGGATGGCCAGGACCATTCTGCGTATATGTTACAAAACGGGCTGTTGCCAATTTCGGACCGTCTGCTAAAATTGGATTAGACTGCTATAGCATGCCAGTTGTGAAGTCCTCAAACATCCCCCTTGATTCGAACAGCCGCGGTGTTTATACTGGCTTTTTTCGTCGAGACGTGCTTGAAATGACACCCAGGGACGAATTCGATCCACTCGCCCCACAACGCGAGGCGGCCATGTTCTACGGGCTTTTCCTGCGGGGACATTCTGCGGAAACCCTGCGGCGTGACATCGATGTGCCCAAGGTTCTTTTGGAGAAATGGCTCAGCCCGCGGCGCTACGAGACCAACTTCCGGGATTCGCTGCGCCGCGTTTACCATTACCGCAAACAAGTGCTGGCGATTTTCGACGAGCTGGTTCTGAACGAAAAGAACCGGCTTCGAATTCAATAGATCCTTTCCCCTCGTTCCCTTACACTAGAAAAAGATGAAACATACTCACTCGCCGTCTGCCCAGATAGAAGAAGGGCGGGAAGATTCCAAAGCTCGCCTGTTATCCACGCCCACGCGCCCGTTCGAGCCGGTAGGCGCAACCAGCGCGTCGGAAATCCTAACGCGCATGCAGGGGACTGCCTTCCAGGGCAAGCAGCTCGGATTGGCGTTTGAAGTGTGGAAAAGGATGCTGGGCGATCGCTGCACCATCATGATGGGCATGTCTGGGGCCATGGTACCGGCGGGCATGCGAAAGTTGGTGGTGCGCATGATCGAGAACCGGCTGATCGATTGTTTGGTCTCGACCGGCGCCAACTTCTTTCACGATTTGCACGAAACGCTGGGGAATTTTCACTACCAGGGGTCGCCCGCGACCGACGACGTGCTGCTGGCGGAGAATCTGGTGGATCGCATGTACGACGTCCTGGCGGACGAAGAGAAGTTCCGCGAGCACGATCAGTGGATCGGACGGTTTGCGGCGTCGCTGGATCAATCGCGCCCTTACACGACGCGTGAATTCCTGTATCTGCTGGGGTGCGAGCTGGGGAAACACGCTAAGGAAGACGGGATCGTTTCGGCGGCGGCCAAGGCCGGCGTCCCGCTGTATTGTCCGGCTGTGGCCGACAGCTCCATTGGCATCGGAATCGCAGCTAATCGCTACATGGGTGGCAATCACTTTACCTTCGATGTCATCGGCGATGTGGTGGAAACCGCGCGCATCGTGGCGCAATCCCACGCGACTGGTGTGATTTACTTCGGCGGCGGAACGCCGAAGAATTTCGTACAGCAGACTGAGGTGACGGCCATCATCATGAACACCGGCGTCACGGGGCACAAATACGCGATACAGTGCGTGACCGATGCGGCACATTGGGGCGGCCTTTCCGGCTGCACGTTTGAAGAGGCGCAAAGCTGGGGCAAGATCGCGAAAGACGCGTCTATGGTGACGTGCCATTCAGACTCTACAATTGCGATGCCGATTCTGGTTTCGGCGCTGCTCGAGAATCAGGAATTGGTGGCCAGTCGCAAGCCGCCGAAATTTAGGATGGGAAGGGAGTTGGAGGTACAAGCATGAGCGCGACACGGATTCCTATTTACCAGGTGGATGCGTTTGCGAGCCGCGTGTTCACCGGCAATCCTGCCGCGGTCTGCCCGCTTGAGAAATGGTTGCCCGACGAACAGATGCAGGCCATCGCGGCGGAGAATAATCTCGCGGAGACAGCATTCTTCGTACCGAATGGCGAGGGTTATCACCTGCGTTGGTTCACGCCCACGGTGGAGGTGGATCTGTGCGGGCACGCGACTTTGGCCTCGGCTTTCGTGATTATGAATAGGCTTACGCCGGCCGCGAAGTCGGTTCAATTTTTGACCAAGAGCGGAAAGTTGGCCGTGACGCGCGATGGCGATCTTTTGTCGCTCGACTTTCCTGCTCGCCCGGCCGTGGAATGCCAAGTGCATCCGGGGCTGACCGCGGCTTTGGGAGGCCGGCCCGAGAAGGTGCTGGCGGCGCGCGATTACCTGGTAGTTTACGCCACTGAAGCTGAACTTCGGGGCTTGACACCGGATATGGATGGACTTCGAAACACGGACCGCTTCGCGGTAATTGCTACCGCGCCAGGGAAGGATGTGGACTTCCTTTCACGTTTCTTCGCGCCTGCGCAGGGTATTCCCGAGGACCCCGTGACCGGCTCATCGCATTGCACGCTGATCCCCTACTGGTCGACGAGACTGCGCAAAAAGAAGCTGCGTGCCTATCAGGCATCCCCACGCGGTGGTGAGCTATGGTGCGAGGATCGTGGGGAACGAGTGACGATCAGCGGGAAAGCGGTACAGTTCTTGGAAGGCTCGATCTCTCTTTGAGGGTATTTCGCTTCTCCGGCGACTGCATGGCCGTGTTATACTTTCGTCTTACTACCGCCTTGTACCGATGAGAGGGCATACCGAAGCTCATGCGGACAGACTCCCCTGAAATAACGATCCCGGTTGACGTGTCGGAAGGCGGCCGCGCCTCGGCGGGCGCCCCCGAGACGATCCTTTCCGACAACTCGGGTCGTGCCTGGCGCGGCGATCTGCTGTTCCTGCTGCAGAACCTGGTGATGAAGGACTTCCGGATCCGGTACCGGAATATGTCGCTGGGAGTTTTTTGGTCACTGCTGAACCCCATTGTGATGATGGGAGTGCTGACTTTCATATTTACCAAGATATTTCCCAATAATTCCACGCCCCACTTTGCGGTTTTCATCATGTGCGGCCTGGTTCCTTTCAACTTCTTTTCTGGCGCCTGGCTGGCGGGGACCACGTCGGTAGTCGATAATTATCCGCTGATCAAACGCGTTCCCGTTCCTCGCGAGATCATCCCAGTTGCTTCCGTTCTGGCCACTTGCATCCACCTGATTATTCAGATTGCGTTGCTTTTCGGGATGGTCTTTCTCTTCAGGCTTCCGGTGAATCAATATTGGATCTGGCTCCCTTACATCTGGCTGATGGAGATCGTCTTTGTGTGCGGGTTATCGCTGATGACGTCGGCTATTCATGTTTACGTGCGTGACACCCGGTATGTGGTCGAATCGGCGAACACCATCATGTTCTGGATGGTTCCGATTTTCTATGGTTTCGCGATGGTTCCGGCGGCGTACAGCGATCTGTATCAGCTAAACCCACTCGCTGCCCTCATTCTTGCCCTGCGTAACATTCTGCTCGAGGGACACTCGCCGCGCTGGCAATTGATGCTCAAACTGACATCTGTGTCACTGGGGATGTTTGCGATCGGCCTCATGGTTTTTCGAAGACTGAAGTCTCGTTTTTACGATTACTTGTAACCTGCCATGAGCGCCGTCGAATTTCGGAACGTCTCGAAAATTTTCCACCGCCATACGGGCAAGCTCTTGCTCCGTTACCGTCTAAAGCAACTGTTCACCAGCGAGGTGGGCGAGCCGTTCTATGCATTGAAGAATGTTTCCTTCCGGATGGAGCACGGCGAGAGCCTGGCGGTGATAGGGCCCAATGGGGCGGGAAAAAGCACGCTGCTTGGTCTGGCAGCTGGGCTGGCCCTGCCGGATGAAGGCCGTGTCGCTGTAAACGGGAGGGTAGCGGCCCTCTTGGAACTGGGATCGGGATTCCATACCGACCTGACGGGAGAAGAGAACGTTCGGCTGAACGCGTCACTCATTGGTTTGGGCCGGAAGCGCACCAACGAGATATTCGACGAGATTGTGGAGTTCTCCGGAATCGGCGATTTCATTCGTGAGCCTTTGCGGACCTATTCGAGTGGCATGATCATGCGCCTGGGTTTTTCGGTCGCTGTGACCATGGATCCCGAGATTTTGCTGGTGGATGAGGTTCTGGCCGTCGGTGACGCTGCCTTCCAGACCAAATGTTTCGATAAGGTTCGCGAGTTCCGGCGGCGCGGCAAGATGCTACTATGCGTTTCTCACTCTCCCGGGATGATCCAGGAACTCTGCGACCAGGCGATTTGGCTCCATCACGGAGAGATCATTATGACCGGCGGAGTTGCAGAAGTGATGGAGGCATACGCCGAGCGTCCGACCACCGCGGTGGTGTGAGAGAGCCATTGACGCTCGACATTAGACGCCTGCAGTTCGCACGTCGTAGGTCTCATCACTCGTCCAGCTATACCATTTCGAGTACCCGCGAAAATCCGGAATAAACCGAATAAAGCGGTGCGCGAAGGCGCGTGCCTCGGCTGCCTCCACCAGCGCATCAATCGGCTCGGAAGTTTGGCGGACCGCGTTCAAGTTTGGAGAGAAACCGATTCTGCGGCCGGTCTCGGCGAATAGGCCACCCAACCAGGTGCCCAGTGCAGGCCAGTTGGCTTGGACGGGAAGCGCCCGCAAACCCTCCACGAGACTCGTGCGACGAGTCACGAAGAACCACGGATGGGGCGCGCTCACGCAGTGTGGCTTCAGCGCAATTCCGTAAGGACCCGGCTCGGTTTCTGAACGTCCGGCATCGGGGGAGCCCGAGACCCCGCCAAATCCGAAGACTTGTCCAGCCGATAAGACGACTCCGGAATCGTCGAGGATGCGAGCGGCTATCAAAGCCAGCTCGGGATACAACCGCAGGAGCCGATCCGCTTCCCAGACCCAACCGTCTTTCACTGTGACGTTCTGGGAAACAACAGCTATCGCGGTTACGTGAGAGTTGCTCAGGGCTAACAGAAGATCGTACGGCTTGGCTTGCGGCCACACTACGATTCGAGTGGAGCTCGAGCCTGTGAGGCGTGCGACGCTAGCCCGCATGTCGACAGGCAAGTCCGGAATACCAACGAGGTGGATCTCGGACACCGCCCCTGACGCGGAGCGAAGGGCGCTGCACACAGAGTTCATGAGCAGAGATGGGTTGCCTCCATAACCGAGCAGGGCCAGCGCGGGGGGCGAGACAGCCCGGCGGGCAATCCAATAACCCGGTGCGTCGCGGTCAATCGGGAATTTCTCGACGCTAAATAACTCAGGGTTTGGATGAGTGTCGACCCAACGTTCGAGCACGTGCCGCTGAGAATGCAGAGAACCTGACTCTGGATCCGGACGATTCGTACTCGAAGCGGCATGCTGGCGCCAATGATAGAGTACTTCCGGGACATGGACGATTCTCTTGCCGGTGGCGGCAAACCGCAGCACCGTGTCCCAATCATGGCACCAATTGGCTCTGGCATCGGTGTAAACTCCTAACTCCAGCGCCGCAGCGCGATCGACCGCACACAAGTGCCAGATATAGGAGCTACTCAGAGCAAGAATCGGATCCCAGTCGGGCCGAAGATAGGGCGTGCAAAGAATCCCGTCCACCAGGCGATCCTCGTCGGAATAGATGAGAGCGGGCCGTTTGTGCCGGGAAATCGAGCACGCCACAATCTGCAAAGCATCCGAAGTCAGCAGATCATCAGCATCGAATGGAATCAGGTAATCGCCGGTGGCGGCTGTTAGGCACCGGTGCAACCCTAAAATAATTCCGAGATTGCGCTCGTGGCGAAGGACCCGGCATTGCGGATGCGTCTCGATTTCGGCCAGCACGCTTTCGACGGCAGAAGAAACCGCGCCCTGGGCGAGGAGAATCCACTCAAACGCCTGATAGCTCTGTGTGAAAACACTGCGGGCTGCCTCGGACAGGAATCCGGCGTCAGACTTGTCGTACACAGTTGTGAGCAATGAGAATGAAAGTGACCCATCGCGGATAGGGTATTCAGCGGAGCGAGCGGCAATTCGGCGTTCCAGCCACTGTGGGTAAGCAAGCATCGTCACCTTACCGAATGTTCTAGTATATTGGCTTGTGCCCGCGCCATACGATCCGCCTGACGTGGAGCGCCTGATCGCGTCGCTTGATGAAGCGCACGAATTAATTCGCGATCTTTGCGCGAAGAATGAGGTCCTGGTATCTCAACTGGAACAACTGCCCAGGATGCATCGGGCGCAAATTGAATTACTGCAAGAGAGCACCAACACAGCGATTCAGCGCGCGGCCGATGCGCAGCGGCAAGTGCAGGAGATTGCGACCAGCCGGATTTGGCGGTTCCTGGTTCGCATCGGCAGCATTGCTTTGAGGTTGAGCGGACGCTCGCCGTCAGCGAAATAACTCATTGCACGGTTCACCGCGGTCTGATAATCTGAGGTCGCAAAGCGACGATGCTTCGTTTAATCGCGTTTTACCTGCCTCAATACCATCACATCCCGGAAAACGACCAGTGGTGGGGGAAGGGCTTCACCGAGTGGACAAATGTCGTGAAGGGGACGCCTCTGTTCGAGGGTCATTATCAGCCTCACCAGCCTGCGGATCTTGGATTTTACGACCTACGCGTTCCGCAGGTTCGCGAACAGCAGGCAGAGCTCGCTCGCGCGTACGGTATTTATGGTTTTTGTTATTACTACTACTGGTTTAACGGCAAGCGTCTCCTCGAAAGACCATTAAACGAAGTGCTGCGGCTTGGGCAGCCGGATTTCCCTTTCTGTGTCTGCTGGGCTAACGAACCCTGGACGAGAAACTGGGATGGCAAGCCCGCCGAGATTTTGATGCCTCAGGAGCACACCAACGAAACGGACGAGCGCTTCATTCTTGACCTGCTGCCGGTTCTCCGGGACGAGCGCTATGTCCGAATCAATGGAAGGCCACTATTACTCATCTATCGGACCGAGCTACTGCCTAATCTCGCGCGGACAGCGCTGGTTTGGAGAGAAGTCGCATCGAAGAACGGGATCGACCTATACCTTTGCCGGGTGGAAAGCTTCGCACGCGAGGACCCCGCGAGTATCAACTTCGACGCGTCGTGCGAGTTTCCGCCGAACATCTCGGGAATTATGCCGGGAGACGCGTCCAAAATGTCTTTCGGCCCCGATGGGTTTGAAGGAAATCTGTATGATTACCGGGAGTTGGTGGACCTCATGCTGCACCGGCCCAATGCCGCATACCGACGTTTCCATGGCGTGACACCATCTTGGGACAACACTGCCCGATCCGGGAAACGAGCTAGCGTGTTCCTAAACTCATCGCCCGATCTGTTCGGCCATTGGTTGACTGTAATCGCCCGCAGTACGGCGGGGAACCTGCCAGGAGACGAGCAGGTAGTTTTCATCAACGCCTGGAACGAGTGGGCCGAGGGATGCCACCTTGAGCCAGACCGCCGTTACGGCCATGCTTACCTGGAAGCCTGTAAGGCAGCCGCTCTCGCTGTCGACCTTATCCCGGAGGTGACCGGTTCCTGGGAAGCTGCCGTCCCCTAACATGTGTAGGAAGCGGCTGCTACAGAAACCAGTGCAAAACTTTTAGCACCGCCCTGTTTTACCGCGGATCGGTTGTGGCTGAGCTCGGCAGACCCAGCGAGCACACTAGTACTAGTCCGGTTCGCTACGTATAGCTGCCAAGGAACATATCATTGTTAGAGTGTTTTGGTTTCCATCCGAGTTCGCTAACCGCCTTGTAAATGTCGAAATACATTGACCGTCCATATGGGTCTTGGGAGCTCGCTTTCCAGTTGTTACAGTGAATCTGATGGTGGACTACTCGCAATATGGGCAGGCGCTTGTTCTGCAGCAACTTCTCACAAGCGATACACCCAAAATCTTGGTCGATATAGGCGCTAACGACGGAATCTGCGGTTCCAACTCGCGAACGTTGCTAGAGCAAGGATGGCGGGGGCTGCTGGTCGAACCTTTGCCTCAGGTATTCGCTCGCCTGCAGACCAATTCCACTGGCCTTCCAGACGTGCGGCTTGTCCACGCAGCTTGCAGCGACCGCGATGGAACGGCATCGATCCGATTGGGCAGGGACGGCGCATTGGGACAAATGAGCAGTCTTTCCATGGATCCAGCCATCGCGAGCAACTTGGCCGATGAGTGCGCTGAAGTACGTACTGTCACCTTGGAGCATTTGCTGTGGAATTACGACATTCCTGAAGACTTTGGGGTGCTCCTGATCGACACGGAAGGTTGGGATCTTACGGTTTTGCGGGGATTAGAACAAGCGCGTTCAAGACCGCGCATCATCGTAACCGAAGACTTCGCCGGCACGAATGAAGAGAAATATGCATTTCTGACGCAGCAAAAGTACCGATACGTACGTAGCTGGGGCAGTGATTCGTTCTGGATAAGCGAATCGCATCCAGCTGATACAAAATCGCTACGATTACCCATCTTCCGCCTTCCGCAGGTTTGGGAACCAACTGGCAAGCTTGCTAACTCAGGACGTGTGATGTTCGACCAAAATGCTTCTTTCGGATACGCAGTCGCCGGGTGGGCTTGGACTGAAGTCAACAAAGAACCCGAGCCGAACATTGTCATTGCTCTCCGCCGAATTGACTCCGGCGACACCTATCTCTTTCAGGCCTGGCGGACACCACGTCCTGACGTCGCGGCTGTATTCGAGTCCGATCATTTGCTCATGAGCGGATTCCGGGGCCATGTGGATGTTCCGATGGGAGAGTACGAACTTATTGTGCTACAGCAGTCAGCCGGCTATTATTCGAGGGATTCCGCACAGCGTATCTTTCTGCCTTTGTCAGGATGAGGACCCCAAGCCAAGCGGGCGTGAGGCTCGCGGTCGCCTTGCTTCACAAATACCTTTGGTTGCGACGTACCTTGCGTTGCACGTTGACACCGGATACGATATTACATTGACTATGGATTCGCATCTACAATCCGACGTTCGCAGGGCCGCTTGCGCCGTCGTGCTGCTGATGATGCTGGGATGTTCGCAGAACGGGCAGTCAGGAGATGCGCATTCCACTTCGACTGACGCAGCAGCTTCGGGCACCCTCGCCGTCGAGGCCCGAATTTCGAGCGGAACGCGTTTCACCGTCTATTGCAACGATGTCTGGGCCGAACCACAGAGTTTGAAGGTTGCTCCTGGCGAATGGAAGGAGTATCGGTTCAGCGTGCCGCAAAAGTTGACAAGCTTGCGTTTTGATCCCAGCGAAGCGGCCGATGGCCAAGCCGAGATTCGGAGTATTCGGTTCGACTATCCCGGTCAACCCCCGCGATCGCTACCTTTCAGTGATCTCCCAAAGTGGTTGAAATATCACGCGGAGGTTACCGTAGATCCTGCCGGCCAGCAGGTTAGAATCAGCGCGACAGGTAAGGACATGTACATAATGAGTATCGTGAATGTCAGTTATTATCCTGTTGTCTCCAAATAGGTCATGAGGTAAGCCATGTTCCATTTTGCCAATCGCTAGTAACGAGGACCGCAATCGCTTTCGTACATTACCTACTTTGCGAATCGGACCGATTTTCACTGGAGCAACGAGTTGAACGAGATTGCACGGAACGGGCAGTGCTTGGTGTGTCAAAGGCCGGCGTGATTTTCGGCCGGCCTGCGTCTGGCCAATGTCCCAGGCAAGAAAGACGCTGGCAACGCTTTCCGAAGGCTATCGACTGATCGAGAGGAAAGACGAATTTGAGACCTTTTTCAGAGTCTCGGGTACTATCGAAGCCAGAGGTTCAGACCACGGCCATATCGGAGAAGGCCCGCGGAGACTTAGTCCGAAGCCCGGCGTACGTGGGACACCTGTTGACAGTCTTCTTCTTCGCGGCCCTTGTTTATACCGCTTTGCTGATTCTACCCGCCTACTATCAAACAATCATTCCTGGGCTGGATCCGTCGTGGGGCTTTGGCCTGAACCACTTTCCTCATTCTGAGTTCAAGTTCGGGCCCGATTTGATCTTCACGTACGGCCCTCTCGGATTCCTTGCTGTCCCAATGAACGTTGCCTCCAATATTGGAATTGCGATGTTCGTCCGCTTGGCGCTCTGGATATTAATGCTGTGGCAGTTAGTGGCGTTATGGCGGTCGGGTAAACGCACGGCCGCGCTGTTTATCACTGCCAGCCTAATGGTCTCTAATAAGCTGTACATCTACTATTGGGACTATTTCGTCGTTGCTCTCTTTCTCGTACTCTGTTTCCGTCTCCTCGAAGGCAGCTCGATATCCCTAGGGCTTTGCATGGTGGCGGTTCTGATGGGAATCAGTTTTCTGCTCAAGTTTACGAGTTTCATCATGGCCGCGATGATGCTCTCGGTATGCGCCGTTGGACTGATGTTGCGCCAAGGCCGGGATCTAGCGGTCCGCGACCGCGCCCTCCTGGCTCTGGCTTTTGCAAGCGGTCCCATTGGCTATTTGCTATATGACCCATCGTTGTGGGACCTGCTGCTGTACGCTCGGGGTGCGCTTGCGATCTCATCAGGTTACGCGGCTTCGATGTCATTGCCTACCGATCCCGCCTTGGCAATCCGAGCCGGAGTGGTTTCGGCGATCCCCGCACTCTGCGCTCTCTTCGCACTTTGGCGGCGCACCGTTTCCCTCCCTTCGGTCGCTTTAGTGTTCGTAGCCACCTGCATGGCCTTCCGCCACGGATTCACCCGAAGCGGTATCCCGCACTCGGCAGTTTTCTTATCGTTCGTCGTCTTGAGCTTCGGACTGCTCCTCGCTCAAATCAAAATGACCAGACTCGCTACGGCCGTGCACTGGTTTTTGTTCTGTGGCGTCAGTTTCATCGCACTCCAAGGGGTATCTGATCGCTGGCCGGTTTGGACTCGTTTCTGGTGGCTTCCCGAGATGAATTTGTCGCAGGCTGTCAAGCTCCTTCATTGGCGGGACACGATGACAGAGTTGGACGTAGTGAGTGCCGCCAATTTTCATGGAACCGTGATCGAACGCTACCTGGACGACATACAGGGGGCTCGGGTGCTCGTGTTCCCCTGGGACCTTGCCTATGCGGCGCACCAGAACTTCACGCTGGTCCCGCTTTATGCGATGCAGGCGTACTCGGCGTACACCCGATATTTGGATCGCACGGAAGCCGAGCGCCTTTTGAGCAAGAAGGGGCCACATTTCGTCGTGTTCGAATGGCAGGCCATCGACGGTCGCCATCCCTTGCTCGACGTGCCGGCGACCTGGAACGGGTTGTTCAGCAAGTTCGTCCCGTATGTTCCAAATACTGATTCAGTGTTGCTTGCACCGCGCCAGCACCCGCTCCGAATTTCATACGTGCCGCTTTCTAGGACCACGTTCCAACGCGAAGATTGGGTTTCGATCCCTTCCAGTCATGCACCGGTCGGTGTGAGCATCGATTTGAAGCCGACTGTCGCCGGATCTATGGTGACGGCGCTGTACAAATTGCCGATCATTCTTCTCCAGACGCGGAGTCGTTCAGGCATGGTCCAGACGTTCCGTGTTCCCGGAGATGTGCTTGCGACTCCACTCCCAATCAACTGCCTACCTCTATCGTTCAATTCTCTGATGGATCTTTGGGCGAGGAACCGGGCCAGCGATCCCATTGTGGAGTTGCGTCTCTACGGAAACGGCCTGCACTATATGCAGCCGACGGACTGGCAGTTTTACGACGTGCAGGGCACGGATATCTTAGTGGGCGGCACTTGAGATGACTTGATTGGGTTTTTGGCACGAGATATGTAATCCCGCCTGCGACGCGTACAAACACGAATTTTGCACGGTATCCCTAAGCCCTGCCAAAGACGATAACCAATTGACCGCCAAGGTCTGGTATGGTTTCCAATGGGACTAGATGGGCACGCCTCGCGAGCTCCGAGAAGTACTTCGGATCGATATCAATTCTGCCCTCGTTACCGCTAAACCTTGCTCCTGGGGCGACTTCGGTATGAATACTCAGCGCAGCGCGTCCCCGTTTTGACAACACACGGCCCACCTCGTTCAAATAGTTGCTTGCGTCCGGCTCAAGCAAGTGTGTAAACAACGAAGCTGCCACGACGAGGTCAACGCTGTGATCAGTGCAGGGAAAAACGAGATCAGAAGCTCGTATGCTGCCACCGGGGTTGTACTCGGCTGAGTACACATCATAGTGCAAAAACTTGGCACGCTGGGGAAAAAGGGGCGTGAGGAATCGGTTACACCAATCAATGCTTTGGGGAATCACATCAAATCCAATGTAACTCTTAACTTGAGGCGAGGGAAGCAGAACCCGAGCGGCTCGCGCGCAGCCACAGCCGATATCCAGCACTGAAGTCCCGGTTTCCGTCAACCGCAACAACAGTTGTCCCCAAGCATCGCTCATCACCAAAAAGATTTCCAACGTCAATCCACCCACGCTCCACATCAAACCGTCCGGGGGTAATGGAATAATCCCTTCCCAGCGGGTGTATCGCTCATTGGTACGGCTCGAGTCTTCCGGTGAAATCTTTGATAACGCTGTGGTACTCATAAAGTCTTGTCCAGTCAACTGCGATTGGTTCGGCAGTTCAGGAATATCGCCGCCAATACACTCCCGTCCAATCTATCTCTTGCATAGTCTCATCGATCGAATGAGCCTTTCTGAAATCATCAACCGCAGCCTTGCAGTTAGGGAGCGCTCCGTAATCGTCAATGATAACAAAGCCTCCGAGCGACAGCTTCGGGTAGAGCGATGACAGTGCTACGTGGGTTGATTCGTACATATCTCCATCTAGCCGCAAGACCGCAATAGACCCGATCGGAGCTGTCGGAAGTGTGTCCCTAAACCAACCCGGGACAAAACGAACCTGGTGGTCGAGGAGTTCGTATCGTCGAAAATTTTCTTTGACGATCTCCAGGGAGACGCCAAGGTAGGATTTGAGTTCCGAGTGGCGATCGCCACGATCATGTATGTACAAATCTTCATCCGCGACTGGCAAACCTTGAAAAGAGTCCGCTAACCATACCGACCGGTCCGTAATGTTCCAGGCTTTCAATACGCCCCGCATGAAAATGGCGCAGCCTCCCCGCCACACTCCAGTTTCGACAAGATCTCCAGGCACGCCCTCCAAAACCACATCTTCGATGCACGCCTGAACGTTATCAAGCCGCGCCATTCCAATCATTGTTTCGGCTTCGGTGGGCCAATCGCGCCCAACTTGCCGCAAGGAAGGATCAAAGGCATGAGTGCTCTGGAGATCCGAAGTTAATCGAGCATCGGGAAACAGATCCCGAGTCAGGCATCGCTTCAGTAAACGCAAGTACAATGACCGAACCGGTTCGACCTTGTCAACGCGAAGCCCTAAACCAGTGGACATATGGAATCGATAGTGGTCAGAAGCTTCCATCTTCGTCTCACGGATTGTACGTTAATCGGGCTCTCTGCAAGGGACGTAAGCGCCTCGAAATAATCTTCTGCTACTTCTTGCCAGGTCCTATAAGACATTGGAAGCGCCGCGGGCGCGGGCTGAGAGAGAATAGCTGTTACAACGCCGCGGAGATCACGATGTGTTGGGACAATGTGAAGATTTGGGTCAGAAATCATCGATTTGAGCTCACGGTTTACATTGGTGTCAATCACCACTACTGGACGCGCCATAGCTAGGGCATCAAGGATCGGCATCCCGAATCCTTCGTAAAAGCTCGGATAGACGACAACCGAAGAACCTTCATATATTTCGATAATCTCCGCTCGGCTCAACTCACCGCTGGAGAACCATTCGACATTTCTCGTCGAGCCCTCTGCCGGCGGCGCCCCACCAAGCGCGACCACCTTGCCACATCCGTTGAGCTCAGCGACCGCCCGGCGAGATGCCTTATGATGGAACTCGTTCCCAACTACGAGGATGTATCCATCGGACGGGCGGCCGTAAGTTGCGACTTCCGCCGTCCCATGATGGATCACAGTGAAGTTTCCACGGACGTTATAGAATTCTTCGAAATCGGCTCTGGACGCCTCGCTGATCGTGATCACTCGATCAGCAACTTCCGCGGCGGTTAGAAAAATAGATCTAAGGTTTGGGCCGCAAATGTAGTCGCATCGAACTGCGATCAAATCTTGATGAGTGTAGCAGAGTCTCGCCGCACGCGTGGTCAAGCGGTACAACTCGTCCCATTTAAAAAATTGGCATGGTTTGAATGCCAGATCGAACGTAAGGTTCGGAGTTCTTCGCTCATCGAAGAAGGTATATCCTACTAACTCGGAACGAAAAAACTCATGCGCTTCGGCGCTCAGAGCCAACGCGAGGTCGTAACGGTCTCTAAGCAAGGGCGCCAAATGCGCCAGAAGGCTCAAACCAAACTCGGATGTACCAGAGTGCTTTGCAGGGAGATGGGACAGATCATAAAGAATGCGCTTCCGATGCGGTGCCCACAACACGCTGAAGTGATCGATAGGATCAATATAGAACCTGGAGTATTGCGCGATTTTGCGTCCGTACTCGGGATAACGCTGGTCTAAGACTTTACGATTGCGCTCTTCCAGGGTTTTCCGCTGGTCGCCGAAAGTCGCCGATTCGAAATGAAACACGAATGCATGATTCGCGGACACGGCCGAGTAGCCGCACCTATTAATTCGGCACACGAAATCATTCTCTTCATTGTAACCGGGACTGTACTCCGGATCGAAGAGCCCAAAGTGTTGGAGAACGATATTCCTGATCAACATGCAAAACCCGACGCATGTCGGCACGACATGATAACGCGGCAAATGATCGCGAACGCTCAGCCAGAGCTGATAGGCGTCGTCAGGATCGAGACGTTCGTAAGCCGGCACAGAGAAGATGGTTGCATTATTACTTCGGGGCGTGACCACTCCATGCTTTTCATGATGGTGAAGGACCAAGGACATCTCAGCTAAGAATCCTGGCGTAACCTTGGTATCCGAGTTAAGGAGCAATAAATCGTTTCCCGTTTGGATCACTTCCCGCATTGCGTGGTTGCAGTTTTCCACGAAACCGAGGTTGGTTGAATTACGCGAATACTTCAACCCTGGTAGTCGGTCTTGAAAGTCACGAGCTACCGAAGCAATGCTCTCGTCGGGCGTGGCATCATCGGCAAGATGCACTTCGGCCCCGTATGCCAAGTTGGCGGTCAAACTTTCGAGGCAGGTTCTAAGCTGATCGGCAGCACCGTATACCGGAATTACAATTGATACGGGATGATAGCTATCGATACTGTCAGTGTTTAACATGGAGGATCACGAACGAACGGCAAGAAAGAGATCGTACAGCTTACGCACCGGAGCGGTTATCCTCCAGGAGTAAGATCGTAATATCTCGGCTCGGTCGCGGCGTTCCGACTCTACGGCGTTCCGAAGGGCATTGAGTTCCTGCTCCATTGTCGATCGGAAATGCGTGAATTGCCGCTCCAACTCGATACGATGATCTTGTTCTCGTTCGAGGGCGCGCTTGGAATCGTCAAGCCGGGCAAAAAGCGCATGTTGCGCCCCAAATGCGCGCTTACACTCAGCGACGGCGGCTAAACGTTCTGTTTGCAAACTGCGCACTTCGAGCTGAAGTGAGCGGGCATTCAGAATCGCCTGGTCCCGTTCGTGCTCCACTGTGCCCTTATCCTTCGCGATGCGGTCTAACTCCTGCCGAAGCGACTCCAGTCCTGCCTTTGCCGCTACGCGCTCGGATTCCATACTGGCCGCTTCGCTATTACGCCGAAGCTTGCTCGACAAAAGTAACGCTTCGATCGCTGGGCCAATCTTCGAACTCACACGTAAAGAAATGTCAACAACCAGCGGCTGATCCAGCAAGACCTTATCATCCTCTGGAAGGAACAACTTGGGGTCCGATCCCGCACTGATCAGGATGGGAGCGTCAGCGTCGGCAGCGACAATCAATTCATCATCGAATGCGCAAGAAAGAATCTCACCGGTTGTTGTCCATGATTTCAGCACGGCCGCGTCGACGGGGCGACGAAGGAAGATCCCACGAATCTCTACCAAGCCTGGTGCGTCTGTTGGATCGATTCGTACGCGACCGCAGCCGGAGCCTTGAGAAAGTTCGATGCTATGAGTCTCCCATCGGTTTAGCCTGAGAGGCACGGTAACGCTCGTCGCCTCTTCATAGCCTCCACTCAAACATGGAAATACCTGAAGGCGAATGGCTGATCGATCGGACTGAACAAAACTTGACCGCTGTTCCCACGCCATGGCATCCGCTAGAGTTGAGTAGTAATGCTGCAAGAATAAACGTTCGGAGGCGGAGCCGGAAAAAAGGGACAGCACTAGATCGGGGCGATCCAAAGAGCCACCCGGTTTGCAGAGTACCCCCAGTCCCCAACTATGAGTGAACTCGAAGCTGCTATACTTCTGGCTGATCTCTTCCCAAAACCTCCAAACATTGAAATCGGCGTGTCGTGCATTGGTGTCGTGGACGAGAACTAATCCACCGGGTCGGACTTTCGGAAACCAAGTTTCGAAATCATGTTTCACGGCCCCGTAGGTGTGCAACCCATCGATGTGCAGCAAGTCTATGGTTTCGGCGCCGAATTGGTCACTGGCGTGATCAAAGGTATCCCGCAGGAGGGTCGAAAAATTTCCGTAGTTGGTCGAATTGTACGTCTGGACATCTTGAAACACAGACTCGTCGTAGTAGCCAGCGTGCGAATCTCCCTGCCAGGTGTCGATGGCGTAGCATTTGCACGGCACACCGTTCTCGGCGACAGCTTGACAGAAGCCGAAATACGATTCTCCAAAGTGCGTGCCCAACTCAACTAGTAGGCTGGGCCGAACTGCCGCAATCAGATCGTGAGCAAATGGTAAGTGCCCGGACCAATTTCCCAAGTCACCTGGCCTGTACCGCCTCGGTTGAAACCGCTTCGAGGATAGATCAAACAATCCGGTCGCCTCCGCCAAGGCGCCCACAAATGTTGAAGCTGATTTTGATCATAGATTACCACGCTTAAGTACTCCAGTGACCTCGCCGAAGTCCTCCAAGTTCCTATTGAGTCTTAAACGCGAAGATGCCGGATCGGCTAAGGCGCCAGTGGGCCTTTCGCTATTGTACTGAAGTGTGGCTACTGAATAGGGTGTAACCAGCACTTTACGGCCTTCTCGGTGGGAGATGCTGACCAATCTGGTACAAAGACTATCAAGACTGTCTTCGCTGACGTTGCTTAAGCAAAATGCTGAACGGGCGAAGTCTGACCGGACAGCGAAATAATAAGATTCAATGCCCGGGACCGAACGAACAACTTTCGTCAATCCCATGTATCCAGTGGCTGATAGAGGCAAGCCGCAAAATGGATTCACGAGCTCATCACTCTGACTGGAGGCTAATCCGCAGCTCACAATTAGCCCATGCCGGTTGGCAACCACACCCGAAATCACGCCGCAATCATTGCGAAGCGCCTGCGCGACCAGCTCTTCCATGAAACCGTGATTTACACACTCCAGACTACAGTGGAGGAATACTACAACATCAGCGTTCAAGTCTTCCATTGTCAGGAGCAGAGCGTCGTCACCACTCGCGGGCCGCGCTGCCCTAATCGTAGATAAGAAGACCTCATAGAAATGTGTCTTCCGTGGAAGGGGGATCCTTCGTATTGCTCGTTCTTGATTCGGCCCGTCGCAAGCGCGGTATACGACCGCAACGCGAACCCCTTCATCAAAGCCGCGTCGCAGCCGCATCGACCCCAGAAAGAGCCCCGGCTCAACATTAGCTCGCATGTTTTGCCGATGGATATGGTCGTTTACAACTTTTGTCCAAGCACTGAATACATATGGCTTGGCATCGAGACTGAGTGCCGTGGAACCGCCGTGCATACGCCAGTGATAGAGAGGTATCGGCACATGCTGAATGCGATCCGGCCCGCAACGTTCTGTTACACGAAGCAATAGATCCCAGTCCTGCGACCCATCGCGCTCGGAGCGGAACCCGCCGACTTCGATGACCCGTTCTTTCCTGATGCAAACCAAGTGACCAATGTAGTCGTATGACGCCAACAGATCGGCATCAAAATTTGGCTTGAAGACAGGGTGCATCCTGCGACCAAGGTCATCGATTTTATCCTCATCCGAATAAATGAGATCAGCATCCGGAACCGATGCCAATCGTTTGGCGATCTCATTGAACGCCAAGGGATGGAGTTCATCATCGTGATCCACCAGGACAATAAACTCGCCGGTAGCATGGTCAATGGCGGAATTGGAGGCCGCTGAGATGCCGCCTTGTTTCTCGCGAAATGCAACATGGATGCGTCGATCGCGAGTTGCCCACCTCTTCAGTTCTCGCAAAACACGTGGATCTGAGGAGCCGTCATCTGCTATGCATAATTCCCAAAATGGGTACGCCTGTCTGACGATCGAGCGTATGCACCGATCCAAGTAATACAGAGGCGTGTTGTACGTGGGGAGGATTACAGAGATCGGCACTTGGAATGTGGAAGATCTCGCGATCGGAGATACGCGACCGGAATGGTCTTCTATACGGGCCACCCAATCGATATACGATCCAGTTGCACCTCGTTCCGTTCGGACATCGTGGGGGCTTATTCTGTGATCGACCGTCTTCTCCTTACCTGATGCTGTTATCGCTTGGATTAGGCAGTTGACTACGCCAATTGGTAAACGTACTAAGAATCCGCTCGGCAGGTAATCTAGCGTTTTGAAGTGCGTGGCGACGTCCGGCCTTGGAAGCCCCGCTAAACACGGGAAGCGGTCACCATCAACTAGAATCGCAAGCTCTATTACCGCTTCTGGTGGCTTGGGGCAAAACCAGCCCGAAATGCACAGTTCCGAATGCAATCCATTAGACAGGACTACGCGCTCGACGTTCCAAATCGCGACCTCTGTTTCAACTACCAATCAGAGTCGATGACCTCCCGGTCGAGGATCGTCGGTCGGGCCGAATCAATCAAAGCCAAATATGGATTCACTTAATAGGGCGAGAATAACATATTTCAGCATGCGTGCTCCAGGGTTTTTGTCATTACGAATACGACCTCGTTGTCGGCACAAACAACGGCAGTGACCTCGAAAGGCAAGCCGAAGTCTTCTCGAGCCCGCAGTAGGAAATGCATAAGTGTATCAAGCGTCCAAACATTGAAATGAATGCTGTATCTTTCAGATGATAGTTGTTTTGCAAGCTTTGGAACGCTTTCTTCCGGCGCTTGCTGAACCTCTCGCGCCCATTCGGCATATAATTCCTGAATGTCTGCTCGTCGGCCGAGCCGCCGCGTGTCCGCTAGGGCTGCATAGGTTGTTAATCGTCGGCTATTGTCAAAGGTGTAGCGTTTATCCGGTACAGCCATGTACAAAGCACCGCCCTCTCTTAGCACTCGTAGCAGGTTTTCAATTGTCTGAATCGGGTTCTGGCAGTGCTCAAGAAAATGGTTTGCGATTACAAAGTCCTGCGACTCCGGTAGAATAGTGCCGAGCGTTTCCCCATCGTCAATGATATCTGGACGTTGTAAGTCGAAGCGTGCCATCTCGGGATAATGTTGGAGCAGTACTTCAAGGGACATCCGATCGACGTAGGTCACTCGGCATTTTGGCGGCACGCTGAGCTTCCGCTGTAAAGCTCCGATTTCGAGGCCATGTCCCCTTAGGAATTTTTGGGCCAAACCCTCTCGAACCGTCTTTTCATACTCTTGAAGAGAGACTCTCAGCTCGACAAGCTCTTCGGAACGGTATGTGTGATCATCGTCAACTTGATACACGCGGACACAGTACTCGCCATACAGCTCTTCAAGATCGATTCGAGCATTGAAACCAGCGTAAGTCAGCTCCGGATCACCGAAATGCGTTGCAACATCCTTCCGCTCGCAACGTTCAGCTTTGATCCACTGCACAACTCGCGTTCGCTTGTTGAATAGTTCCAAGAATATTTCAGAAGGTACGGCTAAACCGACATCAAGGAAAGCCCAGCCATTCAATTGAAGCGCACCTTCTGCAGAAACCTCGTGAAACCCCGTTCTAGTCGGAAGATCAATCATGTACTTTCCGCGGTCTAACGCCACTTTGGATGGTCGCGAGGAATGAGTCATGCATCCCATATTTATCGGCCGGTGCGAATTGGATTCCCGGCCTCGAAGGCCCGGCCTACTCCAAAACCTCCGTAGCTTAAGATCTAAAACCTACTCAGAGCGCCAACGACGATCGATTCTAAACAGTCTACCCTAGTCACGTTCTGTCTTCCTGCGTGCCCAATCGTACAGTTCTAGGTCCTCCTGAAGAGAGGCCAGAAGTAAGCGGCCAACTTCATCGTCCGGATTGATCCATTCCGTACTATCTCCTACATCGCTAGAAACATTTTCGACCGGGACTGAGTCCTCTGGCAATTGCACGCCACTCGAACTCACCACCTCGGTTAACTTCGTGTAGCTCTCTTGCATGCGTTCGACCACTCCGACAAAAAGAAATTGATCGAGAACGGACTTTGCGGCATCCAGACGGGGCGGCGTGACTTGTCGGTTTGCTTGTTGAACGAGATCGTTTTCGCGGTGCGTGAAGAAATTCGTGACGTAGTTTTCCCGGAAAGGCGCATCCTGCGGCGAGCACGTGAGCACCCACCGCGCGAATTCACGGGAACTCAACTTATCCGCCTGCGGTGGCAAGCACTGAAGTAGGTTTGGATGACGAATGGCCTGAAAGGCCCTGCAAATGTAATTCCGGTAAGAAATGAACTGCGCCACCGGGTTTCGCAAGAACGTAACATAATGAATTCGTCGTCCAGCAATCATCCGTGGGAAGACCCGAACAAAGTGCGAGCTGATCGAAATCGGGTCATTTGTCGTGATTGCGTCAGCAAGCTGCTCGTTGCTAAAAAGGAAATGTGTATCGTCAACGTAAAGGTTGAGATGGCGTGTGCGGAAGTGTTTTTGAAGCAGCGATCGGAAAGAGCTACCAGCACATTTTGGAATGTGGACATGAAACAAGACAGACTTCTGTTCTCTCACTCGTTGTCCCTCGTCCCCCGTTTCGTAATTTAGAGCTCCCTAAAGAATCTTAACCCATGGGTGTCGCTGACGGATAATCGCCAGGTGGCTCGACAACTTCGCTCACTGACGTCAACGGCCTTTCTGTTTTCGCTGCACTGAGGATGTCATCCTGATGCTAGAGTCCATTTCGTCGGTGCCAACCAGATGTTCGAAAAGAGTGGAGCAGATTCCTTATAGCGAAACTACGCGGTTCCACCCGTGCTCGGGGGATCAGCAAGGTCGCCACCATCGATCTCACTCGAACTATAGAAGCATACGGATTCATGCTTCCAGCGGCATTTTGTTCAATCGCTAGTCGCCTCGCTGCAGATTCGAGCTCTTGACCCGAAAAAGTCCTTCGGGGATCGACCGTACGCTTAGGACGCAGTGGCCCTTGATGACGCGAACAATGACGCTGGCGTGCTCTTCCGGTTTGTCCGCAGCGCTCTTCACCTTGATTGTCAGAGTTGTGCCCGCCAATCGTGGGTGAAAGCCTGAGCGGCCATGCGCAGAATCATTTGCAAAGCAGCGCAAAGTGGGAGGCCTGCGAGCGAGGCTCCGGGCATGCGCTCTTTCAGGACATCGTTTGAGGTTGCGTACGTTAGGCCGGATTAGGGTCCCTGCCCCGGCTAACGGACTGCGCTACGCAATGCGATGCCCGCATACATCCACGTGCGACGCCCTTCCACGGTCCGCTGGGCTGGCTCGGCCTGTGGCCGGAGCGTTTTGAGCAGCCGTCCAAAGGCCTGCTTTGAGGCCGGCCTACGATTGTGGCGCCGGCAGTGTGAGGCGTAAGCCGCATGCAATTCCGACTGTGGAATAGCCGAATCGCCTGATGCGACCGTGTGCTCGTCGAGCCAAGCGGCGATAGCGTCGTTGGCGGCTTGGTACTTCTGCTCGGCGACCCGACTTGCCGTTGGTTCTGTGAATCTGCAGCACCGGCGGACCCGCTGAAGCGCGTCCAGTGCTTTGTTCAAAGCACCACTCAGCTCGCCTCGTGTGCATAGTTGGTGATGTAGAATGCTTCGGGGTGTCTCGCGGCGGGTTTGGCGAAAGCGATTCGGGAAGGGGACTATGAGCCATCGGTCAAAAAATGCTTGCGAGGCATCGTTACTGGGGGGTAGCTGATTAGCCGAAAATAGGAGCCGCGCAACGGGCGTGAACTCGAAGGAGTCGCGATATTTGAACTCGGCAGTGATACGGTCGCAACCGGTAATCGCCTTAAACATCGCCGAGCTGGAGAGGCGATCGCTGGGCAGATCCGGGCAGATGTTGGCGAGTTTCCCGTAAAGTCGGGCAGCCGAAAAACGTTCCGACTCCAGCCGTTGGAGACTGAGATGGCAAACATTTTCAGTCCCTACGAAATTGGTCGCCAGATCGAGGAAGGCACTCTTCCCATTACCGCCCTCGCCGATGAGACAGATGGCTTTCTGTATGGAGCGATCTGGTGTCAACAAATCACCAAGAATCTCCCAAGCCAGTGGAATGGCGTCCGCTGGAAAGATCTCGCCGATAAATCTGTCGATTTGGGGACAGGTCGCATTTGGGTCGAATCGTATCGGAATGCGAACGGTAGACAACCACTGATGCGAGTGCGGCAACACCTCGCGCGTTCTGGCTCGAAGTAGCCCATTTTCGAGGTTGATCAATTCGGTCGACGGCTGCGTAGGCAACTCGGGCACATCCAGCGTTATGAACTCGACTACTTCCTTCGAGAGTGCCCGGCTCCAGATCTCCGGGCAATCATGGTCGAGCAGTAGATGCTTGACCTGTCGGCGAATCAACATCTCCCCAGGTGGCTGATATACCCCATCGCGATATACATAAAGCAAGCCGCTGCCATTGCGCGCAAAGTAATCTTTCGCCGTGATGGCTGCCGCCAGGTCGCGTACCAGTGTTCTGGGATTCGGGATGCTCACCTCACTGGGACCGTTCTTGTCTATGAATGAGCTTGTGACAATCCCGGCAGACGGGTTCCAGGTTCTCAACGCGGTGCGTTCCGCCATGAGACCGGTATTTGCGGTGATGAATCTCCAGGTGCCGGCTCGCGCGGCACCGGGCGCATCGCCAGCCATGCTGCTCCATGGCCTTGCGGCTGTGGACGAAGTACACGCCATGCACGAGCGCTCGAAGCGCGACGAAGTCAGCTTGGCCGACGGCTTTGACGATCAGCTGGTCGCCCTCAAAGGCCCCCACCGTGCACATGCCTCTTTCAGGTGGCAGTTCGCGGATTTCGTAGCCCGTCAGCCGTTCCGCTCTTTTCTTAGTCATCATGCCCTCGGCTAGCCAATCACCACACGGAATTCTCCGAACCTGAGGTCGGCACCGGCGATTGGCACGCCATTTTTCAGCTCGGCAGCAATCGCCTTCTTGTCCGGCTTGTACTCCAGCTTTTCAACGCGAGACTCGAACACTTTCCGGTCCTCGAGGCTTAATCTCTCAAGGAGTGCCTCCCATACGTGGGCTGGCATGGCTAGAAGCGCCTGCTTAAAGGCCAGCGGAATCGCATCCAAGTCGGTTATGAGAACCGAATCAGGATTCTTCTGAATGCGGATGCTCGAAACGTTTCCTTCCAGGCGCTTGAGGCCTCGCCGATCGGGGATGGCGAACTGGTCGACGACCTGGACCACATGATGCTCTAGCTGTTCTTGGACCCGAGAGATGAGCGCTTTCTTCTTTTGAATCCGCTCGATCTCGGCATCGGCGAACTTCTGCTGCATTTCGCAATGCCGCAGAAAGGCAACTACGGCATCCCGTTTTTCTTTGGTACGGCGCAGTGCCTGCCCAATCTCGTCAAGGATGAGAAGGCGATCAGCCTCGGCCTCCACCAAGTCTATGGTATTTGCGAACGCCTCCAGGGTGTCTTCGAGTTCGTAGAGGGGGCAGGGGTTGGCTTGTTGTCGTATGAGTTCCGTGGCCATAACGATTCCCCTACGCCTTCATTTCTGTAACAGCCGTTTGGATCTCGGGCCCGATTGAGAACGCGGCCTGATTCTCCCGTGCATTTGCGCGCAACTGTTCGAGCAGCACATACACGTCCTTGGCGCATAATCGGGCCGGCTGCATGGTCTTGAACTGCCGCGCGCGATCGACACCGTGCTGGCGGAGAATGCGGTAGTATTCGGTCACACCTGCTGATCCCGCCAGGTTCTCCACGGCCGTCTTGAGATCCTCAAATTCCTCAAGCACACCGCGCGGGGAGCACATTCTTTTCCAGATCGCGGCCAGCTCCTCGGTAATCACAGCGAGGGTCTGAAACCCTCCAGCCCCATTTACAGAGCCGCCCTTATTCGGCTCTGCGGGTGCAACGCGAGTATCGTTCGAAGTCTCGGCTCGAACCGGCCCTATAGGCGCGCCTCCGAGCCATTCCTTCAGTACGTCTGCCAACTCCTTGCCTGGTTTGGGGAAGACGCCGCTGGCGAGTTTCGGGCACCGCGATTTGGTGATCACCAGCGTATTCTCCTGGTCCATGTCACCGCACACGTCGAACTCGTATTCGATGCCGTCGCGCATAACCGGCGCCAACCCGACTTTGCGGGGTGCCGTTTTTCCAGTCCTTTCATCCCGGTCGATGATCCATTCGGTCTTCGCGCGCATGCTGGCCAGGATGTGCAGAGGTGCGCTCACGATCCTGTTAATCAGGGCGTTGTGCAGCGGCGTGACCTCCTTCCATGCCGCGAAGCTGTTGGGAGTTTGCATGCGGCGCGCAGCCCGGTCCACTTTGTCGAGCTCTCCATCCTTGCCGTTCCAGAAATGAGACAGGGAATCGATACAGAAGACGCGATACCCAGCGACGGCAGCATTGTCGATGATTTCTATGAGACTCAGCGGATCAAACGAATCGAGTTCTAGGACATCGAACTCGAACAGATCAGCATATTTGCTGGCGCTGCCCCGTTCGGTGTCGATCAGCGCGATTGGCCCGCCGAGTTCAGTGGCAATTTGCAGCAGGGTGTAAGTTTTTCCGCTGCCGGCGGGTCCGCAAACAGCGAATCGGAGTTTTGCGTCGTATTTGGTAGCGCGTCGAAAGTGCATGTGTGTTACCTCCTTGCTTATTATAAGTAAGCGCTTACAAATGTCAAGTACAATTTATACTAGTTGTATCCTGTAGGTTCATGGCCAAGGAAAAAAACCCGCACGCGGTCGCCTTAGGCAGACTCGGCGGGAACGCACGGACCGAAAAACTTGCCCCTGAGCTTCGGCGTGACATCTCAAGCCTCGGCGGGAAGATTGGTGGCAAGCGTCGCGCGGAGAGACTTACCTCCTCTCAGAAGAGCGAAATAAGCCGCAAAGCCGGTCTCGTCGGTGGGAAGGCTCGCGCTGCAAAGTTAACGAAAGAGCAGCGTTCGGAAATAGCGCGCAAAGCCGTCACGGCACGTTGGCAAAAGCGAACTGATCGGTAGTAGTTGCTACTTAAGGGAACCTCAGCTCACGCAGCGGTACCGGCGGAGCGGGGGCAACAGATCGGCGGCATGATGACGCTCCAGATCCTCTAGAATCGTGCCGTAATCTTGTCATTGTGGTTTGCCAAGGCGGGTTCGGCGGCGATGGTGGATCGGCCAAGAACGCGACGTTGAATCATGCCGGAGCAGTGGCATTGGATGCCGGCGGGAATCTTTACATCGCGGATACAATCAATCACCGGATCCCGCGGGTTGAGGAATCGACGAACGTCATCTACACGATTGCGGGAAACGGAGCGAACGGCTTCAGCGGCGACAGCGCGCCGGCGCCGGCTGCGGAGATCAGCTTCCCATCGGGCATCGCTGTAGACGGATCGGACAGAATCTACTTCTCCGACGAGAGCAATAATCGCGTTCGCATGCTGACTCCCGTAGCCGCACTACGTTACTGGTTCGCGCCGAATCCACCTCAACGGTTCAGGCCGAGTCCGCGACGCTAAATTCTTCGGCGACAATTGCATGATTCGCGATGCTGCATACGATGTTGACGATCGAAAGCCGGCCAGTTTCACACAGACGCCGAAGGGGCGATCGATCCCGGTGACCCCGTCAATAAAGATGACCGTGCGTGATTACTCACCACCTGGCGACGACACGTTCCATATCTCGTGAAAACAATGGCCCAACACAAAGGGTGATGCGCGTTGCTGGCCTGTCACTCACGACGTGGCTCCAGTCACAGGCCATTCAATGCGGCGCCGCCGGAGGCAGAACTGACTTGTAGCGTCTTAAATGATAGATCGACCATGAACGCCGAAGTGTATAGAAACGCCCGACTAGGATTTGCTTCCGGGCTCGTAGTCCGGTTCAACGAAGTTCGAAAGTAGTCCATCACGTGCACGATCTTCGCGCGGACTAGGTGTGCCAAAACTCCGCCCGTCGGCAGCAATGTTGAGCTGTTGAGAAATGACTTATCCACCTTGGCGAACGTGTATCAAAGCGAGACCTTTGGAACACCTGCAGCGGCGACTGAATATCCCTCGCTTCGTTTTCGAGGAGGGTATGGTGCCGAAAACGTCAACATTTTCGTTCCAGCCACATGCAGTGCATTCGCAAGGTGCTCGCTCCAAGAGTCAATAAGTCAGGTGCCATTTAATTTGAACCAGACGGGCGATGCGTGCGATCCGCAGGTTTCCCTGGACGGGACTGAGGCTAATACGGCGGAGAACACCTCTTACAGATCGCGAATCGTCTCCTGCTGTCTCTTGGTGAACCGCCAGTTAAGTGGTCGCCAACGAGCCTTGATCTCTTCAGTCGTGCTCGATTCCCAGGAGTTGAACGGCTGGCTCAAACGCTTCCTCAAATTCGATACGGCAAATCTGTCGTCCGGCGAGCCGGGCACGGCGCAATCGCCACCATGCAGCCGCGAGGATCGCAGCAAACAACAGTGTGGATGCTGCGGTTTTGATCACGAAGCTCACTAGAGCCGCAAATCCCCACACGTAACAAACCGTCGCCACAGAATATTTGAGAACGGTCTCGATCAGCGGGCTGCGGCCGGGCAGATAGGACGATGTAAACGGTATTTTCTCGAACGTGAACAAGAGAAATTCGATCAAGAGAAATGAGATCAACAGGCACATGAGCGCCGCAGCAACACCTACTCGCATTCCCAGTAGGCTCGCTTCGATCGGTAGCGTCAAGATAGCCACTGGCAGGGCGCCCCAGGCCCAGAGGAATCGCTCGACGCCCATAAGTAGCGCGGGCGCATGGCCGGGTTCGACGGTGCGGAATAGCCAGTTGGCCCGGATTTCAACGGGAAGCCGAAAAAGATAGCGCAAGCCCGCAAGCAAGAAAAACGAGATGCCAAGCGGGATCGCAATTACCAGTTCGCGTACCCCTTCGATCGACGTGGAGATTGTGTGGAAATGGCCGCCTGCAAGGGCGATGTTCGCGAACTCCTGAGAGATGAGCGCCAGGGAGATCGCCGTGAACGCAGTTAAAATGAGGCGGTGCTGGCGGCTGCGCACAAGCATCTTTGTAGTGAAGACGAAAACGCCAAGCGCCCGCGCGTCAGTGAGTAACCGCCCGGTGATACTGCCCGGCCAGAGTCGGCGCAGAGCCGCCCCTTCAACCGATGGAGATTCGAGGATGCGAACGCGGTGACGGCGGTAACTCCACATGTAGGCGAGCATGGCAGCGGATGCGGAAGTTAGGAGCGCGAAAATCGCGATGCGCGCAAGGAGGGCGATAGTGGGCTCACGATTCCCAAAGATGATCTGATCGATCCCGAAAAACCACAGGGGCGGAACGTACAGCGACCAGCACGGAAGCTGATCGATTCGATCGTACAGGGCGGGAACCGAGAAGACGAAGGGCAACCCGGCAAGCAGCGACGCGAGCAGGAGACCTTGTACCGCGAGCGAGATGCGCGGAAACAAACGAATGGGAACGAGATTGAGGAGCACGCCTTGAACGGCAACAAGGGTAAAGAACACGAATAGCCCGCCCAGCACCGATCCGAGGAAAATGCCGGCGACATGCCAGCCGGTTCCCTCGCCGTAGCGGCCAACCATCATCGCGGGGATCATGATGCTGGGACATAGAGCTGTACCCGCGATCACGACTAGGGCAAGCGCTAAGAGCGCGGTGAATTTCGCTAGAAAAACCTCGCGGATACGGACCGGCAGCGCAGCGAGGGCAAGGTAATCGCGAAGGGATGGGAACAGCGCGGGCCATTGAACAGTAGTGAACAGCGCAGAAACGGTCATGACCAGAGTCACTAGAAAAAGAACATCAGCAAGCACGGCGTGACGGTAGAGGTCGGGAGTAGGCAGTTCGAGCAGCAGGCGATACTTGTGATAGTAGGCCTGACCGAAAATCAGCGAGAGTGAAAGGAGAATACCAACTGCGCCGCCAGCGACGACTTTCGCTTGCGACGAGTCCGAGACAAACTCGCTATCAAAGAATCGCAGCCAAAAATGGCGGCGCAGCTCGAAACCGGTCGAGTGGGTCTGTTCGAGCCAATAGCGGAGCATGATTCAGCTCCGAATGGCTGAAATGATTTCCCGGACGACGCAGTCCGGATCTTCCTGCTGGGTAAGTTGCGTGAAGATGGCTTCGAGCGAAGGCTGGCGTAACAGGTCGCGAAGATGCTTGACTTGATCGTACGCGACGGCGATTCCCTTTCGCAAAATCAAGACGGATGTGCAGACTTTCTCCACGGTTTCGAGTACGTGCGAGCTGTAGAAGATCATCTTTCCTTCCTGGGAAAGGGCGCGGATGAGGGAGCGTAGGATCAAAGCGGTGTTGACGTCGAGCCCTGAAAATGGCTCGTCGAGTACCAGAAGCTCGGGATCGTGAAGCAACGCGGCGGAGAGCATGATTTTCTGCCGCATGCCCTTGGAGTACGAGGACAGCAGCACATGACGGTCCTCCCAAAGGGAAAACAGGCGCAAGAGCCGGTCCATTCGAGCCTCGAGCGCGGCCCACGGGATACCTCGCAGACGTCCTGTCAGTTGCAGATATTCGCGGCCGGTAAGCTGGGAGTAGAGATTCGGCTCCTCGGGCACGTACGCGGCGATACGCAGGAACCCCGGCCAGTCCATGCGGACGTCCTTGCCCTTGAAGAGAATTTCCCCGCGTGTGGGCTCGATCAGGCCGATCAGCATCTTGACGGTGGTGCTCTTGCCGGCTCCGTTCGGCCCGAGGAACCCCAGCACTTCGCCCGGACGAATCGTAAAGCTGATGCCGTCGACAGCGGGTATTCGCTTGTAGTGCTTGGTCAAATTGCGGACTTCGAGCATCGACGGAATCGAGTTTACCACCCTATGTAGAAATGCGCAATAGGAGTATAATGTTTGGCAGCTCATGAAAGACGAAGTCAAGTTGACGCACACCTCGGCCCTGGTGCTTAAGGTGATCAGTGGAGGCTGCAACTACGGATTCGATATCATGGAACGGACCGGGCTGCATAGTGGCACCGTTTATCCAATCTTGCGCAGGTTGGAGGAGTCCGGACTGATCGTGGCGCGATGGGAACCAGAAGCCGCGCAACAATTGCAGCGCCCTCAGAGGCGATATTACAAGCTTACCCGTGAAGGTGAACGCACGCTGGTGAAAGCAGCCCTCCGGTATCCGCTCCTCCAGAATCTGACTGCCAGCGAGGAGAAACGTTGAACCGCCACGGTATTGAACTGGACCTCTTCGCGCGGTGCCTCATCCGTGCGGCGGCCTTAGTTGTCCCATCTCGCTCGCGTGTGGACTGGAAACGCGAATGGATGGCCGAACTGCATTATGCGCAACGCACGCTCCGGGAAGAGGGCGGGGAGATGGGCCCGCGCAGCCGGCTGATCGGCTTTGCGCTCGGCGCGTTCCAGGACGCCGCTTGGCTTCGAACACGCACTTGGAGTGGAGAACATATCAAGTGGACGGTGGTGCGCGGGGCAGAATCGCCCACTTTTTGCTTATTCGTGATCGGCATGATGCTGGCACTGATTACAGTGACGAGCGGGTTTCTGCCGAGGACGCGGGCAGCACTGCTACGATTGCCGTATACCGATCCTGATCGGATTGCTACAGTGGCCCAAGGCGACACGACGCTTGCCGTCCGTTCCGGTATTCGTGACGAATGGGTGCGATGGTGGCGGACCGGTAGCCATTTGATTGAGGGTGCCGCCACATATTTCTGGTCCGAAAAGACCATCGATCGAAGATCGACACGGGTCGCTACCGTGAGCCCCGATTTTTTTTCATTGCTCGGCGCACGAACCGTTGAGGGACGCCGGTTTGCGAGCGGCAGCTTTGAAAATTGCAGCGACTGCGTTGTGCTCAGCTACGATTTCTGGCGCAAAGCTTACGGCGGGAAAGCTGCAGCAAACGTGGTGATGGATGGCAGGCGTTTTCGCGTGATCGCCGTGCTAAACAAAGAGTTCTGGTTTCTAACGCAGCGGATTGGAGTTTGGGAGATTGGGCGGGACGCCGTCAACCACAACTCGAAAACCGGCGTCCTGATTCGGCTTCGGCCTGATGTCACCGATGCGGAGGCCCGCGCGGAGCTAGTATCGATTGTGCAGGCACGAGGCGTGAACCCTTGGGCGAGTCTGATCGATATTTCATTGCTAAGCACACGGGTCCGGGCGGTGTTCGGGTCCTTCGCACTCGCGCTTATCCTCGCCATCGGAACAATTCTGCCAGCCGTTCGCGTGAATTTCGCGCCATGGAGCGGGCGCGGAGTAGTCCGTGCACTGTTTTTTTGCTCCAAGACAGGATTGTTGCTGGTCGCAGTGCTGCTGGCCGGTTTGGAATTTACGCGGGCGCCATCGATCACGATGCTAGGAGGTACTGATCTAGCGACCGAGCCGTTGTCGACATGGCTGTTTCTGCTGGGTTGCATGGGCACCCTAACCTGGTCGATTTATGATCAACGCCATCGTTGCCGCGTCTGTCTCAGACGTTTCGGGCTGGCGGCACAGGTTGGATGCCCCGGATGCGTTTTTTTGAGTTGGGCGGGTACAGAAATGGTGTGCCTGGAAGGTCACGGAATGCTACGGGTGCCGGAAAGGGTTTCCTCCTGGCAGGGGCCGGATCAGTGGATGTCTCTCGACGATTCTCTCGCGGAACTGTTCACTCAAGATCAGTGAAATCGACATCTTCACGTTCTGTTGGGTCGGCTTGTTGCTCGCTTCTCATTGGCGGACAGCATGGTATGCCAGTACTGTCGAACGCCAAAGATCCACCCGGGGGAACGCACTAATCATGGGATTCGCCGACCAGATCACTGTGATTGGGCCCCTTACCGCAACTTCCAAGTTTTGGCACAGAATGGGTGTTGTCGAAGAGAATGGTCTTGTCCCTGGGTAGATCCGTTCTGACGCCGTAGTGTTGGGTCCAGGACAGTGTGAGAGAGCTCGGAAGTTGTGGGGATCACAACAAGAAACTCGGATTCGGGTTGCTAACGAAGATGGCACCCTCACTTACACTCATCACACATTCGGAGATGGGAAGCTTTAGCCATTGGAGACCCGCCGACGGGTGCCCAAGCCCTATTTAGCCATAGTTTTTTGTGCGTGGATCCGTAAATACAACGCCGTTACTCGCGATTAACTGACGCAGATATGTTCGTTCACCCAAATCTCGGCACTCAAGATCACATCTGCGCATGGTAATTTGTTGTTGGTTGGCGCGCCGGCGTTCGTTGTTAGGTGGACACATCGATCGATGTTCCCCTACTTTTGTGTCCATTTGTTTCTGGGTCTCTGTTTGGGCCGGTCTACAATGTCGTTAGTACGTGATCGTCGGCGGAGCACGTGGAATGGATGATGCACTGGAGTTTCTGCCTGCGCGGACACCGCGAACCTTATGGTTGGAGCTGACATCCAAGTGCCCGTTTGATTGCATTTTTTGTTCGCGCCAGGTGCGGCGCGGCGCCGGCGTGCACCTGCCGTTTGCCGTCTACTCCTCGTTGCTCGATGCGCTAGTGGACCCCCGCAAGTTCATTCTTAATTACTCCGGTGAATCCACCGTGTATCCGGATTTGATACCGGCGATTCAACGGGCACGGGCCACGGGAGCGTTCGTGGAGATGGTATCTGTGCTGGCTACCATGCCCGAATCCCTCTTGGGCCCGTTGAGCCAAAGCGGTCTGAACCGGCTTACCGTCTCGGTACACGCCACCGATCCTGAGAAATTCGCTGAAATCTATCGTCACAGCTCTTTCACTTCGCTTCGCTCGCGTCTGGAGCGTTTAGTCGAATTGTGCCGGGCGACACCAGGGCCGAACTGCCCACCGCCGGTGGTCGACCTCGCGTTCGTCGCGATGGACGCAAACCTGACGCAGCTTTCATCGGTCGCATCGTTCGCGAACGCGCTTGGGCTACGCGACATCACGATCTTTCCCGTGATGCGCCGGGATGAGATTCCGGCACGGTTCGCAATTGAATTGACCCCAGGTGGCGTGCATCGTCCGGAGTTCGAGAAACGCGTGCAGGCGGTCGTAAACACGGCGTCGCAAAGCCACCCCGAGATTCGCTTCACCGTCTGCAACGAAGGGTTCACGGCCACCGATCGCCGCCTCGGAGAAGTTCCGGTTCCCTATCCGTGGGAACTTCCCTCCGGAGCCCTCATACACTCGTGCGAGCAGAATCCATGGGAAACAACCCACGTGTTGTCCAATGGAGATGTGGTGGCCTGCGAGGTACTAGATAAGATCCCTCTGGGCAATCTCTTCAAGCAACCGATCGACGAGATCTGGCACGGGGCGCCATACCAGGGCTTTCGGGCGCGATACCGGCGCGGCCAAGTTCCGGAATGCCGCACCCCTTGGAAGAGAGCCTATCGACCGAGCCCACGGGCGCCTGAAATCGTTGCGGCACGAGGCCTGAGCGCCCAACTGCTCTATGGCTGGCACGAACCAACGGGCGAAGCTCACATTTGGAGCAGCCAGCAGTCTGCGGCAGTCCTGACGCCGCGCCCTGGCTCACAGACGTTGCATGTCTCAGGAATGCTCCCGCCGGGGCCGGGAAACAATCCGAACGACCTGACGATCCGCTTGAATGGAACCGAAATCGGACGAGTGACCAATCCGTGGGACGAGATCATTTCCTTCGGGTTGGACTTCGTAGTGGCGGCGAATCCCCAAGAGCGAGCGAATCAGCAAGAGTTCTGGATGCTTGAGTTTCGAACCACGCACGTGTACCGGCCCTCTGAACGAGGCACTGGAAGCGACCAGCGCGATCTTGGATTTGCCTTGGTGCTTGTGGTGTCGAAGACGTTTGCCGACCCGGCACGTGCAAGGGCGCAGAGCGCTGCAGTCCAACCTCCGCGGCGCCTGGTGCGGGCGACTGATCTTTCGGCGAGGCTGAGGCGCCGCTGGCACCGCACACCCCGGGCGCAGTCCGGAGAAACATGGTCACCGGGACTTTCGATTCTCATTCCTGAATGGGACAATGCGGAAGAACTGGAACTCGGCGCCGACGTTCGACGTCCGCCAAGGGCCCATATAGCCAATAACGCATTAGCGGAGAGAGAACCTATGTCACATCATTTCGATACCAAACTCGCGAGGGAAGATCCGAGCCTCAACCTCTGCGACTTTTATTTATTTGACGGCCCCTCGGGCAAGACGGTGATGGCGATGACCGAGCATACTCACATTCAGCCGTTTGTGGTGCGGAAGGCGACGGGTGATGATGCTCTTCGTGGTGACGCCGGAGAGAGTCTGGTTGAGGGTGAAACCGGTTCGGTCGTGACTAATTCGGGTCTTCGTGCGTATGTTGGGATTGCTCCAGAGCTATTTGCGGCAAATGCTGGATTCGGCAGATTTATGACTGCTTTCTATAAGGGCCAGCGCTATGATGGGGACGCCTTTCTGCATCAGCAGAATCCCTTTGCGAGGCGGAATGTTACGGCGATTGTGCTGGAGGTGCCGAGCGAATTGATTGGGAAGGGAAAAATCAACGCATGGACGACG
>Ga0185299_10001363_pt1 | contig 48408 bp, 52 predicted proteins | sample PaiPotPPA55metaG_FD_128002 | JGI IMG/M metagenome (GOLD analysis project Ga0185299, IMG submission 128002) | Iron sulfur acid spring bacterial and archeal communities from Banff, Canada, to study Microbial Dark Matter (Phase II) - Paint Pots PPA... ... | reverse complement strand
TGAGCAATACAGCATGGTTTTTCTGGTCGCGGGCATTGCGGTGGGTGTAATCGGCGGCGAACTGCGCGCGCATCTGCGGAGCAAGTGGCTCTGGCTCGGCACCACGCTCGCGATTCTGATTTTTCTGCCGAACTTGCTCTGGCAATTGCGCCACGATTTTATCTCTCTGCAATTTCTCCAGCACATCCACGCCCGCGATGTGCGCATAGGCCGCACGAAAGATTTTTTGCCGGATCAATTGACGCTGACTTTCTTCGCGTTGCCGGTGGCGCTGTGCGGTTTGCTTTTCTATTTCTCGAGTTACGGCGGACGGCGGTTCCGGGTACTCGGGTGGATGTTTGTTGTACCATTCGTGCTTTTCGTTTTGGGAAAAGGCCGCGGGTATTATATGGCGGCAGGGTATCCGACTTTGTACGCGGGCGGAGCGGTGTTGCTGGCCGCATGGCAGAGCCATCTGGGGCGGACATGGCGAATGCTGACGGGCGCCATCGGATGGACGGCGATAACAGCGAACATCATTCTTTTCGGAGCTCTCTTCCTGCCGATCGCGCCCGTGAATTCGCCATGGTGGCATCGAATGGCTGCAACAAATGACGACGTGAAGGAGGAGATCGGCTGGCAGGAATTAGCGGAAACTGTAGCGCGAATCCGCGATGCGCTTCCGCCGGAAGATCGGGCGCGCGTGCGCATCCTGGCCGGCAATTACGGAGAAGCAGGCGCGATTAATTTATATGGGCCGGCTTTGGGATTGCCACGAGTGATTTGCCCAGTGAATTCTTTCTGGGAGCGCGGATATGGCGAGCCGCCGCCAGAGTTGCTGATCGTTCTCGGTTTTTCGCGTGAGGATTTGGAAGGCAAATTCGATTCGTGTGAGCTGCTGGGTCGCATCACGAATCGCGAGGGCGTGCCTAACGAGGAAACCACGCGCCATCCGGATATCTTTCTGTGCCGACATCTGCGCGGCGATTGGAGCGCGAGCTGGGCAAAAGCGCGACGGTTCGGGTAGGGATTTAATTTCTACCGCTATGGCCGTTTATCGAAAGTTGAAATGCTGAAACTCTGATACTGAAATGAAAAAATCGATCGTGTTTACTTCGTGGTCGAGCCGCCGTCGCCTAAACAAGATTTTCTCAGTGTTCTTCCTGTCCTTCGTGGTTAATTACGTTTCGATTCCGCAACAACATGAACATTGAGAGACTCCACATCGGTATGAAGGTGCGCCATCCGCAATATGGCGTAGGCGTGGTGAAATCGCTGTCCGAGAAAACCGCGGAGATCGCGTTTGACGACGAGCAGCGGACAATTGCGCCGGCGTCCAGCGATCTGCAACCGGCGGAACCGACTGCTACTTTGAGCCAGTTAGAAATGCCGCTTGCGAATCTGATCCGCGATACTGCTCACGCCATGGTCGAAGCCCTTGGGTTGGAAAAGCAGGATGCGCTGGTAGAAGGTTTGGCGACTCGATGGCAGAAGGGGACGCTGTTCATGCAGCCGGCCGACACTTCGCTTCAGCCGAAAGAAGTCTCGCTCGAGACATTCTTCCACAAAATCGTCATGATCCGGAATAATCTGCGAGTGCTCGAGCAGAAGGTGAACGCGAGCGACAAACTGAGCGATGCGGACAAGTTCGACCTGCAACAGTACATCACGCGCTGTTATGGCTCGCTCACCACCTTCAACATCCTGTTCAAAAACAAGGACGAGCAGTTCCGAACCAGCGCTGCGGACAAGCTTAACAGCTGAGGAACACAAGTAGTGTTTTCCCAACTTTCCCACTCGGGATTTTTGTCCTCGACTGCGAGAATCACACTCTTGTTAGTCATAAGTTTATCAGCCTGCGTCGCCGTCCCGGCGGCGCAGTTCTCGCTCAGTCCGACGGTTGTATTTGAAGGATCTGTCGACGGTTCCGCCGGCGCTGATGTCGGTGGCGGATTCTTTGTCGGCGCAACAGACGAGGATAACAAATTTCGTCTCTACGATGTCAAAGGGGGACCTTCACTCAAAACCTTAGACGTCGGAGTAAAGCGGCTGTTAAGAGCGCGCTTGAGCTGGAAAAGATTGGGGAATGCGACCTCGAGGGTGCGGCTAAAATTGGAGATCTCATCTTCTGGATCGGTTCGCACGGACGAGACCAACATGCGAAGGAGAAGAAAGAGCGGCAGGTCCTGTTCGCAACCAAACTTAGTGGCGTTGGCAAAGACGCGAAGCTGGAGATTGCAGGAAAGGTTTACACACACCTGATCGATGATTTGTTAAAAGATTCGGCTCTCGCGGCGTTCCACCTGACCAGAGCCGTCATGCTGGCACCAAAGGACGAGGGAGCGGTGAATATTGAATCGCTCGCCGCCGATGGCGACAAGCTATGGATCGGATTTCGAAATCCAACAAGCAAAGCCAAAGACGCGTTGCTCGTTCCGCTGCTTAACCCCACGGATATAATTGAGAAAAGTGCCCGCGCCAAATTCGGCGATCCGCTGCTCCTTAATCTCGGCGGGTTGGGTGTGCGAGATATGGTTGCCTGGAAGGATGGTTTCCTGATCATTGCCGGGGATTTCGTGGATCGATTCCAACCAGGCGCGAAGCCCTCGCGCGTTTTTTCGTGGAAGCCCGGCACCGAACCAAAGGACATCGGAGTTGATTTCGGCGATCTCAATCCGGAGGCAATCATGATTATGGCCGATGGCGACAAGGCCAGGATTTTCATTCTTAGCGACGACGGAAATTATCCGGGTCGGAACGGTAAAAACGCTTTTCGTGGCGTGTGGTTGCAGCAAGCGGCCGTCCCGGCGGTGGAAGCAATCGCGCCAACGGCGCCAGAGACGCGATGATTCGGAATGCGAATCAATTGCCACTCGTTAGGCTCCTGAGGTCGCGCATCGCACCATTCGGTCGCCGGGCATCAACCGACTCAGAGTAACCGCGTGAACCGCTGCAGCGCGCCTCGGTTGGCCAGCACGCCGATCTTCGGTGCCGGAACGCTGGCCCACAACGGGTATCTCACACCGGCGAGTCGATTGATGATGATCGCCTGCACCACGAGCAGAGCGACGCCGGCCTCAAGAACGACGAGGTACGCGGGCCTGGTGACCAGCCCAAGGGACACGATCAACGTCGTCGCGGCCGCTGGAGGATGCGGAACATTCAGACGAATCCTCAACGCTCCGGTCATGGCGAGAGACAGCGCAACAGCCAGGATCCGGGCCCAGCCCAATTCCGTGACGATGGCCGGCCCGGCATACTGCAACCCTGTCACCCACAGCGCTGCATATCCGCAGACGAGCGCAATGGCGTGACCGCACAGCGCGTTGCGTGGGCTCGCTGCCGGAGTGGTGGGCGTGAAGAACACCAGAAACGCGATGGCCCCAAGCGTGGGAAAAATGAACGGCGTCCGGAAGACCTTCGCCAGCCCGCAGAGGATGCCGATACTGATAAAAGCGTTGATGAACATGAAGAGCGCCCACAGCCGGGCCAATCTCGTAGTGCGGATCATGTTTGCTTGGACCTGCTGTTGTCCTGTTTGGGACAACAGGTCTTTTAGTGTTTGCCGTTGTGTGAGGATTTTCTGAAACTCAGCCTTGGGGATTCGGAGGAGCGTGGTGTCCTCACACGCGCGAAGGCTGGCATTCCGACGGCCGGAGCGTCCAGGCAACAACGACTGCTCGCCGACATGGTCGAACTCCTTGAGATGTGCCAGTACGACTTCGTCCCCGTTCCGGTCGATGGCGAAGACCTGTACCGAACCCCGGACGACGACGTAGGCGCAGTCGCCGGCTTCGCCTTCCCGGAAGATCAGGGCCGAGGTGGGGAACTGGACGACTTGGGTAACCTCGGCAAGCGAGCGGAGCTCGTCGGCCTCGAGATGGCTGAACAACGCGAGGCGCTGGAGGAATTGTTCGCGTTCCGGAGCAATCACGATTCGTTCAGACTATGGGAGGCATTGAGATCGTGCACTGCGACCAAGTGAACGGGACGTTTCTCAACCAGTTTCTCATGCATGGATGCAAGAAAGATGAAACAAAGAACGCCGCTGCGAAAGAATAATGCCAGTCGGATCGAAGACTCGCCGTGGAGAACTCGGATACTGCTTCGGTTTCATCGGAGATCGAAGTATCAACTGGGTACCTAACAGCCGCGAGCGCTAACTGTCATAAAGACTTACGGCGAATTAATCAAATATGTTTCGGATCATCATCGACAAAGCGTGCCGGACGACATTCTTCGCCGCTATACTTTGAAGACGCCGTGCTTCAAAATCTGAGGAAGCTGCTCGAATAAATTCCGAATGGGTATGCTGGCCGCTGAAGCCGGGCTTCAGCGTGGGACGCCGGTGAGTTTACCCCTCCTGGTCGCCGTGGCGACGGTGGCCGCCGTGTTTAAGTCTGTTCAAAATCGGCAATCGCAAATTCGTAGGATGCTGTTCAAGAGTAAGGACGACCAGTTCCGAACCGGCGCAGTCGACAGACCGCCCGGCCGAATGAACTGGAGCGAACGGCGTATCTTGTCCGACGGACTTGATGCTATACGTGATTCACGTATAGCCTCTCAACGGAATAATTTATCGCAAAGCGAGGCGGCGTTGAAACTGCAGATCTCGAAACGAACGCTGCAAGAGTGGGAACAAGGCCGAGCTGCGCCACGCGGCTTTGCACGAACCGCCATCGAAAAAGCCATTCGTGTCTAGCGCGCCCATACGAGTTTATTGGCGAAGGCGGCTATACGTGAATCACGTATAGCATCACGATAGCCGCCCGGAATGTTCTTGAAGAGACTCGATGTATTGCCCCGCAGACTGCCGCGCCTGTCGAGCAACAATGGAATCTCTTCACGATTTGCGACTCGAGTCACGGACGTTTTGAAACTCGCTCGCGTCCCGCTCTCGCTCGTCGTTACCCTCGCGACTTTACCTTTTATCTCGGAAATCCCTTTCTCGATTGTTTGTTTGCCATTACATCGCCAAAAATAGTTTGCTGCAATTTTTGTTAAGGGTTATTTCTGAAGGGCCTGGTGGCGTTGGGTTGATAGGAATACGGGAATGGAGCGAATGGGATGAGCGACAGGGCCGGTAAAGCCGCGAGGTAGCGGTCGAGCGCTGCGGGCGCAGTCGAGATACAAAAAAGAACCTTCGTCATCTGCAATCGAAGAAGAATCATTTCACTTTATGCCCAGTCTAATCAGAAAACTGTTTCATAAATCGGAAGCGCCGAACGACGGCCTCACCCAGCCCCAGCGTGAGGCGATAGTAGACTTGCTAAACTATTGCATGTACGCCGACGATCTGGTCTTTCTCGCGGAGGACAGATTGATCGCGGATACGGCCGCGAAGTTCAATTGGGACTCGAAAGTACCCTTCGATCAGTTCGAGGCGAGATCGGTTAGTAACGCACGGAACGCGAGGGAAAGTCAGGTGTACAGAGATCAATTTTTGGCTTCGATAAAGGACAGGCTTGATACCGGGTCAGTGAAGGGAAAAGCATTGGACCTGTGCCAGGAGCTCTTTCTCGCCGACGGCGCGCAATCTGACGAAGAAGACGCCGTGCTTCAAAATCTGAGGCAGCTGCTCGAATAGATTCCATCTGCGCGTTCTGGGGAGCGCGCGCGCGTCTCGTCCCGCGCCCGCGGGAGCGATGGTGTGCTCGCCATCGCGAACTTTCTGCCGGGAATTCTTCACTGCCCGTCTTCGCTAAAGCTCCGGCGCGGGCTAGCAGAGATCGGACACATTACAGAGAGGCGAACCAAAAATTGGATGCAACGTCGTTGCCCCTGTGTCCTCCGTGTGCCCGGTGGTTAATCACGCGCTGTTATGGCTCACTTTCCACATTCGACATCCTGTTCAAAAACACGGACGACCAGTTCCGCACCGGCGCCCAGGGCAGCCTAGTGGGAAGGCCGAATGTCTGAATGAGCTCGAGCGAACGAATCAACACGGCCTCAAGCGGGAGCGGCTGGGTAGATGACATTAAAGGTCACCTGCAAGGCGAGATTCGCGGGCTGACGAAGCTCGTCAAAATGCGGGGAACGCGATGAGATGGACGGGCAGCCCGAAGGGCGAGAATGCGGGATGCAGTCGAGTCAATGGAGCCCGCGGAAAGCGGTGCGACATAGACAATGCGAAGCGTTGGGCGCAGCCCGAGAGGCGGGAGGATCGAGTCAATCATTTTTGCCCGCGGACTTGATGCTATACGTGATTCACGTATAGCATCCCAGGATGGCTTTCGGGACACTCCCTGATCACGCTCGGCATCAGAGATTCGCCGCCGGTGCGTTCCCAAGAAGACTGCGAGCGTGGCGCGAGCGGAATAATCTCTCGCAAAGCGAGGCGGCGTTGAAATTACAGATCTCCAAGCGAACACTGCAAGAGTGGGAGCAAGATCGAGCCGCGCCGCGCGGCTTTGCGCGAACCGCAATCGAAAAAGCCATTCGTGCCTAGCGCGCCCACAGAGGGTTGTTGGCGGAAGTCGTTACTATACGTGAATCACGTATAGCATCATGATAGCTGCGATATCGTTCTCTTGTAGCCGCGGCCTATCCGCGGCTCATCCGCGGCCTGTCCGCGGCCTATCACCGTCGATGCAGACTTTACGGCTGTTGCGACAATTGGTAGAACCTCATCGTGCGATTAGCTCCCTCGACCAAAGAGAAACTCGATTTCTTTCTACGCCATCCGCTGACGCTTTCGCTCACTGGAATGTTGTTAGGTTCGCTGTTGATTCCATGGATTGTTGGCCGTTCCAGCAAACAGGCGGCTGTGGCTGATACGAGACTGAAGCAAGCCCTGCAAGTCATGGCTACTTCCAACGGAGTCGACGCCACGATTAACAAGATCGAGACGGCGTTCGAGGGTTTCGAGAAAGACTCCCTTGTAATCGAGCAACAGGATGAGTTTCTTCGACGGCGCGAAGATCTGCGTAAGCGAGTGTACGAGCTTTATGCTGAGTTTGATAGCACTGCCTGGTGGTGGGGACGTAATACTTATGACCAGGCCCGCATTCTCCATCTCATCTCGCCTGCGCGTTTGGACAAACTGAACGAACACATCGGGCAGTACAATAATAATCTGGTTGAGACAGCTCACGCGATAGACATTCCCTGGCACGCATACCTGGGAACGAATGCCGTCACGCATGGATCGGGCGCGAAGGAAATCATGCCGTCATTGAACAAACAACTGCGCACTCTGCAGCAGCAACGTAGTGAAATCGCCGGGAATATGGCTGCGTTATTTCAGTAGCGTTCTCGTGAGCGTGAAAAGAACGAAATTCGACGAGGCGTTTAAGAAAGCGCGTGCGCTTTTCGTCGACTAAATTTCACCCCAGAGATCGCAGAGATCACGAAGTCCTAAGGCTATGCACGCTGGCATCTGCCATCACTCGGCTGCACAGTCCGCTGCATGACCAGCGGAGATTCCATGACTTTGCCAACCAGCCCGGTGCTGACCTACTCCATCGGCCGCGTCGATCATCCCCCCACTTACTACGAGGTGCTCACCCCGGCAGCAGGCTCCACCAAGCCTCCGGTGGTAATGATCCATGGCGGCGCGCACACCGGCGCCTGCTATCTCGCGACGCCTGACGGTCGACAGGGATGGGCGCACGTTTTTGTCGCCCAAGGATATCAGGTCGTGGTGCCGGATTGGCCGGGGCTTGGACGCAGCGGCTACATACCCTTGGCGGAGACCAGCGGAGAGGTGATGGTCGCCGGCCTTGGCAAGGTGCTTACCGCCCTTGCCGGTCCCGCGATCGTGCTCACGCACTCCATGTCAGGCGCTATGGATGGCAACTGCTCGAGCGGTATGGCGAACGCATCACCAAGATGATTGCGGTGGCGCCGGCGCCGCCCGGCAACATTCAGCAGCCGGCGGAGATTGTCGGCGAGACCGTCGACTCGGTGACAATCCGCCTGGAGGGCACCACGATGGCAATCGCGCGGCATTCGGAGCAGCCGATCGAACGGACGTTCATCGATCACACATTTATCGGCGGAAGCACATTGTTTCCGCGCGACCAGATTGCCAGCTACATCGCCGCGCTCAATCCGATCCCGGCACGGCTGCTGCTGGAACGGCGCAATGTCGCCGGCAGCCAGTTGCGCGTCGCGGATTTCAGCAAGTTTCGCGGCAAGCCCGTGCTGGTGCTGATCGGCACAAACGACCTCGGTCACGCGCGTGCGGTAGACGAACCGATCGCCGATTGGCTCAACGCGAACGGAGCTGAAGCCGACTTCATCTACCTCGGCGACCTCAGTATCACCGGCAACGGCCACATGCTGATGCTGGAGCGCAACAGCGACGCCCTTGCGCAGTTGATCATCGACTGGATCGAGTCTTAGCGAAAGGTCGGGGTGTCCGAGCGAGGGAGAAGACGCCGTGCTTCAAAATCTGAGGGAGCTGCTCGAATAGATTCCAAGTAGATCACCGAGCTTTTTAAAATCGGCAATGAGAAATCGGCAATGAAATCGGCAATCGCAAATTCGTAGCATGCTGCTCAAGAACAAGGACGATCAGTTCCGAAGCGGAGCCTAGGGCAGCGCAGCTTCTTTACTCCGTTGGAAAGGTGATGGCGGAAAAGTTCGATGGGTGTTTAAGAAATACGCGCGCCCTGTTGTTTGAGTAAAAGAGGAAACTCGAAATCCGCGAGCGACTCGGACGTTTTGTTGTCCACTTTCCGGAATTCTTTTGCGGTTGCCGAACAAGGCAGAGAAGTTTATACGGTAGTGTAACAGTGACTCCCCTCGGTGAACAACCACGCACGTAACTGGACGCGCCAGCAGACAACCTGCTGCAGGTGCCATCCACGCTTAACCTCCTGACAAGCATCTTATGGCAAATCATCCTTATATTGGCGGCGGTGGCGCGATCGTACAAGCTATAAATCACCTTCGTCGTTCTTTTCCCGCGACCGTCACAGCGGACACACTGAAAAAGTTGGGAATCGCCTCGAAAAACGAGAGTTACTTGATCAACGTTCTTAGATTTCTGTCTGTAATCGACGCCGAGGGTAAGCGCAGCGAAAAGGCGGCAAAAGTGTTCAACCTGCATGATGATGCTGAGTTTCAGAAAGCCTTTGGGCAGATGGTAAAAGATGCATATATGGATCTGTTTGCTCTTCATAGTGAGTCGGCGTGGACACTCGACGCTGACTCTCTAATTACGTTCTTTCGACAGGCAGATCAGTCGAGTGGCATAGTTGGCACTCGCCAGGCGAATACTTTTAGAACTCTAGCCGCTTTGTCTGGGCACGGCGAGACACCAGCTCCCCGACAACGGACTACGCAAGCAAACGGTGGCCGAGTTGAGAAAAGTTCGGCGAAATCACCAAAGAAATCCAAAGCAGTACCGATCACAAGTAGCGAAGCAACTGGAGGCGCGGCTTCAGCATCTCCATTTGGATTGACCGTACGAATTGAAGTTAATTTGCCAGCGGACGCGAGCCAGGAGGCGTACGACAAAATATTCCAAAGTCTTCGCAAAAACCTGATAGATGGAAAGTGAGCTCGGATGGTTTGAAAAAATAGTCCGCCGGGCATTTCTGTTCACGTCAGGTACTCCCGAAGCGGAACGCGTACTACATCCGTTCGAAATTAGAAATATTCATCAAGCGCTTCCACCGAAAGTGAGAAAGCTTTTCGATGACGGCCATTACGCTGAAGCAACATTTCAGGCTTTCAAATTTCTGGACAAAACAATTCAACGACTCTCGAAGTTAACAACGAGCGGCTTTAATCTTATGATGGCCGCGCTAAGTGAAGCATCACCGTTGATTCAGCTAACATCTTGTTCAACAACGAGCGAAAAGGACGAACAAAAAGGATACCAGTTTCTTTTTGCAGGAGGTTCACTCGCGATTCGTAACCCGCGCGGCCACGAGTATAACATCGAAGATTCGCCTGACGTCTGTCTGGACCATCTTTCCCTCGCGTCGCTTTTACTTCGCCGACTGGAGCAAAGTGGGTTTTCGGTGTCTTAAATTACAGCGGCGCCATCAATGAATCAGTTTGGACTACAACGTGCTCGCCAAGCGGTATCAGCTATTGTGGCGAGGCGGTAATCAACTCGGTAAAGTTGTTGCTGGCGCGTGACATTACGTTGCTTGCGATAGGCACTCACGAACAGGGAATCTGCCACCGACTCGCGCTCTATTTTGAACCTTGGTTCAGCACATATAGCGTCGACTGCGAGTACAACAGAATCCAATCGAAGGTCAAACGTGTGTACTTGATAACAAGAAAAGAATCGTTAAACCGGATATTTTGGGAAAAAGGAAAAAGGGGTCGGTCTGGAATTGCCCTGTTTTCTCGGACAGTTTGGTAAGGGATAATTAGGTTTGTTTGGAAAGAAAAAGAAAGGGGGTCAGTTGGAGAAAGGGGGTCAGAGCTAAGTATTAACACGTCTTGGGACCGGGCCACGAGCGAAAGCTGATTAGAAATCGAGAACCGGTGTCAATACTTAGCCCTGACCCTATTTGCGACCTCCCTTTTGCGTTTCCCGAGTGATTCTCGAACACTCTGTTACTGTTTCGGGGCGTGTTCCGATGTTTTTCCTTCGGGGTATCCAAATAGGGGTGAGGCAAAGCTACTAACGCTGCACGGCTAGAATCTGTCGGCTTTGTGGCAGTCTCGCTTTTCTATTGTGCAAGGACATCACTGCTCGGATAAGGTTGTCGATAGTAAGGTAGGGTTCATCGAGCAAAACTTTGTACAAGGAATAAGAAGGGAACTGCGAAGCCGACTACTGCCCCTATCGCACCCATTATTACATAGCCTGCCATAATCGCGAGCGGTGCAGATACAATGTAGTCGAGTGGTGACAATAAGAGACGATAGAGCTTGCAACTAATAGGGATGGCTATGCAAGCTGTAACAACCGAAACAATCAAAACAATAGCCTTCTGAAACAATCCACATTTATGCCAATTTGATATTCCATTGGACACTATTATCGAAAGGTCGCGACCACTGGTATCAGAAGATTTATTCTTTTCTGACTGCTCTACGGCGATGGCTCTCGGGTAGGCTGTAGAAGCGGGTGCCGACGATTGCAAAACGGAAGACTCAGTAAATTTCGTCCCCTCTGTATTGAAGACGGTCATTACCCAATTCGTCTTCCGCCCGTCAACATCGCGGTCAATCTTAAGGTCACCCTTGTATTTTAAAAACGCAACCAATCCTCCTTCAGGAGTTGCAAGTGCATAATCTGCGTCGAATGGAGCTGGATTGACTTCGCTCCATTTTACATTAGGAGCGTTAGTCTTTAGAATTCCACGAACGATATTACCTGGAGGTTCTCCGTTCTTATCTAGTGCGGTTTTTGAAAAATAAGATTCAATTCTTGAAACACCGTTGTCAGCTATCTCGGCTGCAACGTAGTAGTCTTTGAGGTAAAACAGGTAAGTCTTTTCGTCTGCTTTTGTTGGATTACCAAACCGTTTTGTAAGTTCAGGGAGCGTCTCGCCGATTTTACCGTACGCGGGGAGAATCAGAGATGTGATAATGACGAGCACTGCTGATTTCGTTCTCATTGCGGTCTTCTGGAAAGGATGAACGACTCCCGTTTCTGCCACAAAGCATACGCGTTCAGCAAGCTCAAAAACGAGGCTTTTGTCGCGACTTCTCCAGAAAAAAGGCTGCTATAAAGCCTACAAAATCCCTTTTTTTCTGAGAGGCGTGAAGCATACAGAACCAAAGATGGTTCCTTACGTGCCTCCACCGCTCGACATACAGAAGTGGCGAGAGCGGGTAAAGAAAAGTCTGGCAAAAATCGAAGGGTAAAGTTCTGGGCTTGCCCTGATTTCTCGGACAGTTAGGTAAGGGTAATTTGGTTTAGTTGGGATTCAAAATTGATTGGGCTTTGGTAGGCAAGACTGGAGTGGAGTCTGGTGCGGTTGTAAAAGGTTTCGATGTAATCGAAGATGGCGGTACGAGCTGCGGCGTAGGTGGCGAAGCGCTGATGATAGACCAGTTCGTATTTGAGAGTGCTCCAGAAGGATTCGATAAAGGCATTATCGTAGCAGTTGCCTTTGCGACTCATGGAAGCGAGCAGACGGTGTTGAGTGAGAAGCTGTCGGTATGCAGCGCTGGCGAACTGAGCTCCCCGATCGGAGTGGATGACAAGGTTTTGAGAGTAGTGACGTTGGTTGATAGCCATGCGTAAGGCGGTGCTGACCAAAGAGGTGTCGAGAAGTTGGCTCATGGCCCAACCGATGATACGCCGGCTAAAGATATCCAGAACAGCGACCAGGTACAACCAGCCTTGGGGAAATAAAAATGGGTCGGAAAATAAAAATGAAAATGGGGTCAGTCATCAAATCTTGACAGCCAAGAGATAGTGAACTGGCGAGCTTTGGGAGTCCTAGCACGTGGGGAGAAACTAAAGTCATCCTTTTCTTTCCCACAACTCAGCGAGATAGGCGCAGGCCGCGTAAATCGCTTCACTCCACGCGGCTCGCCAATTTTAGCTTTTTCGTTCCCACAACTCCGCCAGTTGCGTGCAAGCGGTTACGGCCGACTCCATGTCCTGCAGCGCAACCCATTCGAGCGGACCATGCGCGTTGTGCTCACCGCAAAACAGATTTGCGCTCGGAAGGCCGAGCTCGGTCAGGCGTGAGCCATCGGTCCCGCTACGGATGACGTGATCATAGGGTTTGAGTCCCGCCGCCACAAACGCCTCCCGCGCCCCCGAAAGAAGGATCCCTGTCGGAGCAACAGTACGGTTACGAAAGAGGGCTTTCGCGTGCGGTCTCTTCCGACGCGAGGACTCGCGTTTCGCGTTCGGCGTCCGCAATGGAGCCTCTGCCGCGGGGAAACCAGACGATGCCGGCGGCGAGGACGACAGCGAGGAACACTATGGCTGTTGCGAGGCTGAATCGGATTCCCTCGATGAAATCGCTGTCGGCAACCACCAGGATCGCCTTCTGCGTGGCCGGATTGAGGTGTTTGATCGGTCGGCCGGGGCCGATCTCGGCAGAGTAAGCGCGGGGATTCGCGTCCCCGATAATCATATCGGCGACTTCCTTGCGCTCGGTCGGATTCGGAAGCGCGTCGGAGAGGTGGGCGCTGAGGGTAGTCGTTAGGGTTGCCGCAAGGATCGAGCCAAGCACCGCAAACCCGACCGTGGAACCAAGCGCGCGCTGTGCGCTCATGATGCCCGATGCCATTCCCGCGCGCTCGGCTGGGACCGTCGTCATTGCGAGCGAGGTGATCGGCGTCAGACACAACCCGGCTCCCACGCCGACAAAGATGAGGCCGGCGACGACAACGACTGTTCTTCCCTGCAGCCCCGCGATCAGAACGGCGAACCCGACGATCTGCGACGCGATGCCAAGGAGAATCAGACGCCGCGAGCCGACGACTCCCACGAGTTTCCCAGCCGTGAGCGACACGATCATGAGGCTCATGCTGTACGGCAACAGGAGGAATCCCGCATCCGTCGGCGAGAAACCGCGCACGTTCTGCATGTACTGCGTGATCACGAGTAACATCCCGTATGCGGCGAACAAAGCGGCGAAGATAGTGATGATCGCGAGCGAGTACGTGCGGTCGCCGAAGAGCTTGAGATCCATCATGGGGTCCGCGTTCCTGCGTTCGCAGAAGACAAATGCCGCCAAGGCCGCACCCGCGACCACGAACAGCGTCAGGATCTTTCCCGAGAGCCAACCCGCATGCGGACCTTCAATCACGGCAAACGCGAAAGCCCCGACCGCCGTCATGAATAGAAGCTGCCCGCGGATGTCGAACGTGCGCGGGCGTTCGTCCCGCGACTCCGCTACAAAGCGCCACGTCAAGGCCGTGGCGACGAGTCCAACGGGAATGTTGACCATGAAGATCGAGCGCCAACCGGTCCCCTGCACCATGAAGCCGCCTAGCGTCGGCCCGATAGCGATGGCGGTGCTAGCGATCGCGGTCCAGATGCCGATCGCCCAGCTTTTCAACTTCGGATCTGGAAATGCGGCGCTGACGAGCGCGAGCGACGTTACATTGACCGCCGCTGCCGCAACCCCCTGGACCGCGCGCGCGAGGTTGAGTGCTTCGACCGACGACGCCATGCCGCACGCCGCGGAGGCCGCGGTGAAGAGAGCGATGCCGGAAAGGTAGAGCTTGCGGCGGCCGTAGATATCCGCTGCCGTCCCGGACGACATAATGGCGATCGTCATTCCAAGGCTGTACGCCGTGACGACCCACTGCAGGCCTGCCTCGCCCACCTTGAAGTCCGACTGGATCGCGGGTAACGCGACGTTCACGATCAACGCGTCCAGATAGATCATAAAGAGACCGAGACTCGTGGCCGCAAGTGTAAAGCGCTGCGTCTTGGTCATTGGGCGCTCAAAAATTCCTTTCAGACGAGAGTTACGGGCCAGAGGGCAATAAAGAAAGTAAGAAGTAGGAGTTAAAAATTAAGAAGTTCTAAGGAGCAAAAAGAAAGACGAGTTGGCGTTTGCCTTCGGCGATGTCAGCATGAGGCTTCGTGCCGTGCGACCAGGCCGAAGCGCCGCAGGCGCGTGGAGAAAATTCAGCTCAGCTTTTTTTTTGCCACAACTCAGCTAGGTGGGCGCAGGCGGTTACGGCCGACTCCATGTCCTGCACAGCAACCCATTCGAGCGGACCATGCGCGTTGTGCTCACCGCAAAACAGATTTGGGGTCGGAAGGCCGAGCTCGGTCAGGCGTGAGCCATCGGTCCCGCCACGGATGACGTGATCATAGGGTTTGAGTCCCGCCGCCACGAAGGCCTCCCGCGCCAGTTCAACCGGGCGCATGTCCTTGCGCAACCAGTAAGCCATGTTGCGATATTGTTTGCGGAGCTTGCAGCGGACGCGCGCCCGCGGTTCGCTAGCTTGTAATCCTCGGCAAAGGCCACGCAATATTTTGCCCTTATCCGCCAGCCCCTTAAGCTCGAAGTCGCGCAGGATAAATTTCACGACGGCCCGCTCGGTCCGGCCTTCGACATGGATGGGGTGAATGAATCCGTCCCGCCCGTCGGTTGTCTCCGGCGCGCAGCGTTCGCGCGGCAGCGCTGCCAGAAGTTTGCCCGCCAGATAGGCCGCGTTCACCATCCCTTTGGCCTTTGCCTCCATCGTATGCGTGGTGACGCCATCGATGATGACTTCGGCCGCATCGCCGGAAAAGGTTTCCCAGCAAATCTCCCCTGGCGGCCCGCCGTCCAGCGTATACGCAACATCGGCTCCGAGCATCCGCAGATCGAGTTTGTTCACACCACGGCCGATCTCTTCATCGGGCGTGAAGCAAACTCGAATGAGTCCGTGTTTCCGCTTTGTCTCCCGGAGCAAACGCTCGACCAAGGTCATGATCACCGCGACGCCCGATTTGTCGTCGGAGCCGAGCAACGTCGTGCCGCTGGCGGTCACGATGTCTTTTCCCATGGCCGTTCGTAACTCCGGCGACGTCGCTGGATCAAGAGTCAGGCCCGGTTTATCCGGGAACTTCATGACGCGTCCATCGTATTTGCGATGAACGATCGGTTTCACGTTTTTACCGGAGCAGTCGGGCGCCGTGTCCACATGGGCGAGAAAGGCCACGGTCGGCACGCGGGCTTTGCGCGTGTTGGCGGGGATGCTGGCCATGACGTAGCCGTGCTTCGTCATCTGCACGTCCGCCGCACCGAGTTCACTCAGCTCCTGCTTCAGCATCTCGAGCAGAACCAGTTGAACTGACGTGCTCGGAAAAATTTTACTGGTTTCGTCCGACTGCGTATCGATCTGGACGTAGCGCAGGAAGCGTGAAAGGAGAGTGTCAGTCATGCCCTGATTCTCCACACCGACGCCAAACGCTCAACTCCGTAAAGGTCCGTGGCTCTAACGGAGCTTTTACGCTCTCTCTGAACCTAACTAGAGGATTCATTATTGGCGACGACCATATCGAAGTGAGAGTTGATGGTTGATAGTTGCGAGTTCAGAGTAAGCGCGAAAGCCAAGTGATTCATTGCGCGCGATCACAGGCTGTTGCGCTCACAAAATATATTTCTGAATTTTAGCGGTCCAGCTTTTGGTAGCTCTTCGACGAAGGTCACACCGCGCGGCGCCTTGAAGTGCGCTCGATTGAATCGTGATCGCCCGATCACTCACCGCTTCCCCAGCGGCGCCGATTATTTTGGCCGCTCGAAAGTGATCACCCAATTTTTCTCCCAATTCTTGCCGGCATCCGCTGAGAAAGCCTGCTCAAAGCGCGCCCGATCGGCTGTTATGTCGGTGTAGGTGTTGCGGACGAAGATGTCTCGTCCGTCGAGTAACTCCTGGTCGAAAAATTCGCCACGCCCACCATTGAAGGCGCCAACCGTCGGCGGAGTACCAATCATGCCGTTGCGACTGCTAGCCCAATTCAAATTCCACTGGTGCGTTTCCGGATCGTAGAGGCGCAGGCCGAGACCTTCCAGCTGACCGGCTGGTCCATCTACCTGCACTTCGATCAGACTGGCGCGTCCATTCCAAACAGGAGTTACCTCGGAGACGCCGTCGTACTCCAGCCATTTGGTAGAACCAACCAACTGCCCATCGAGCCGCGATACGTGCACCTTCCAATGTCCATAATTGAAATCGAAGTCATGGTTGCGGCCGTTCGCAGTTAATGATTCGGCGGCCGGCTCAGCGCCGGTGCGGGTAAGATCAACAATGATATTCGGCTCCCATGTCTTTCCCTGATCTTCCGAGAATGCCTGCTCAAAATGATGCGAGTTTGGTATGATATCGGAGAAGATCTCTCTAACAAAAACGCTCTTACCGTTGATAACCTCCTGGTCGTAGAACTCGCCGCGCCCATTCTGAAAGGTACCGAACGCTGGTGCGTCTGAGAGCACACCTTTCTTTGCGTTGGCCCAGTGAAGACGCCATTGATGCGTTTTCGGATTGTAAAGCCGGAGAGCCAGACCTTCCAGATGAGTGCTGCCCGTATCCATGGTGAGTTCTTCGAGTTGGGCGCGCCCGGCCCAAACTTTTCTCGTTGATACTGTCCCTGTGCCTTCGACCCAGTCGTTCGATCCGGAAAGCGGCTTTGGCAGGCGACGCACGCGAGTCTTCCATGTTCCGACGGCAAAATCGAAGTCATGCTGTCCATCGCGCTGTGTGGTGTTCGCTTTCGTCTGCTCCGCGTCCGTTGCCCTCGCCAGGTGCGGACTGAAGCTCAATAGTGACACGGTTAGGATGGTGATCGAGATGCAGGCTTTCATGGTTGCTTTGATACCACAGCGGTGGTTACGGTAAATGACCGGTCTCGCCGAATTCTGTATAACCACTTTGAAATCTCAATTCCGCGGTATTTCGAACCTCATTACCATTGATCGCCGTGCGTCGAAGCCGCTTTATCAGCAGATCTACGATTCGTTCCGCAGTAGGATCATTCGCGGCGAGCTTCGCGCCGGCGACCTTGTTCCATCGTCGCGCGAGCTCGCGCGTGAGTCGCGCATCTCACGTCTGCCGGTCCTGACCGCGTATGCGCAACTTCTGGCTGAGGGATATTTCGAGAGCCGGGTCGGCGCAGGGACGTTCATTTCCAGTTCGCTTCCGAGTCGATCAACAAGGTCTTCGCCGAGCGCTCCTCGTGGACAGCGCCTGCTCTCCGCGCAGGTGGCAGCTCTTCCGAAATACGAGCGGCCTTCGTGGGCGGAGATCTTGGGCCCATTCCAAGTCGGGCAGCCCGAGCTCCAGAAATTTCCAATCGAGATTTGGTTAAAGCTTATCGCGCGCTATTCGCGCCGCATGCGTCTGAAAGCATTGCAATACGGCGACGCGATGGGATTGCCAGAGCTTCGCGAAGCTATCGCCACTTATCTCAGGACCTCGCGTGGCGTGCGCTGCGAGGCACAGCAAATCATGATTGTGAGTGGATCGCAGCAGGCGCTCGATCTTGCGACTCGCGTGCTGCTTCAGGCCGGAAATGCGACCTGGGTCGAAGAACCTGGCTACTGGCTTGTGCATCACGTTTTGAAGGCTGCTCGGTGCCGGATCGTTCCCGTGCCTGTGGATGCGGAGGGTCTAAACGTGACCGCCGGCATCAAGCTAAGCAGAATTGCGCGCGCGGCCTTTGTCGCACCGTCTCACCAATATCCGCTCGGGGTCACGATGAGCGCGTCGCGTCGCCTGCAATTACTTGAGTGGGCGCAGCGATCAAGGGCATGGATTATCGAGGACGACTACGACAGCGAGTACCGATATGGCAGCCTGCCAATTGCCTCGCTCCAGGGACTCGATAGCAATGCTCGCGTTGTTTACATCGGCACCTTCAGCAAGGTGATGTTCCCGTCGATGCGACTGGGATACGTGGTCATTCCATTTGACCTGATAGAACGCTTCGCAGCGATGCGGCAAGGAATGGACATATGCCCGCCGCACATCACCCAGGCCGTGATGTCAGATTTTATCCGCGAAGGGCACTTTGCTCGACACGTCCGGAGGATGCGGCCGATCTACGCTGAAAGACAGCGCGTGTTGATCGCAGAACTCGAGCGTCAGCTTGGAGATAACCTAACGATCATGGGAGATCAAGCAGGGATGCACCTGGCAATCTTCCTCCCTCCGGGCCGGGACGATCGGAAAATCGCGGCGACGGCCGCCCGACAATCGCTCTGGCTCTCCGCGCTATCGTCGTCGTATGCCGGAACGGGGCCACGTCACGGTTTTGTTCTGGGGTTTGGGAATGCGAAGGCAAGGGAGATACCCCAAGCCGTTCGGCATTTAAAAAAGTTGATCTACTAACATACGAAGAGCGCGGCGGCAAAGAGGGAAAATAGGGTCAGCTAAGTATTGACACGACGAATGCCAGAGGTCGTACGAAACATTCAACATTTGAACTGCAGCACGAAGACCGGAAGCTGTTAGAGCGATTTCGGTCACAGCTAACCGAATATTCCCGCCGTTAGCAACGCGTAAATCGCCTATCGAAGAGATGTTCTGAACGTCTGGCGCATTGCGAGTAGTCGAAGCAAATTTACAAACGACGGAAAGGACCGCAGAGCGGCCGCGTGGCGTCAACAGCAAGACCCGGCCACCACGCCGGCGCTTCGTTTGATCTCAAAAAGGACGAATAACCGTTCAGGGAAATTGCGTTAGCCGCCTTTCCGATCCGCGCCCGAAGAAAGTATGAAGTAAGAAGGCAGAAGGAAGAAGAGAGAACGGGCGTTAGAAAAATTCTCGGAGAGAGCGTGTTTAGCCCTTTTTTATCATTTTTGCGTTGCCGTGCAGAGAGTAAAACGAACAGAATCTACGCCTATGAAAACGAATACACTTTCTCTGATGCTTACTTCTCTGCTCACCGGCTTCGCGTTTTTGCAGCCAGCGCAAGCGGTAGTCCCGTCGCCGGACGGCGGGTATCCCGGCGGCAACACGGCAGAAGGGCAGGACGCCCTGTTGAGCCTCACCACTGGTGTGCAAAACACGGCGGTTGGTTTTCGTTCACTGAAAACCGATACCAATGGCAGCTACAACACCGCGATTGGATCCGGCACGCTGCTGGCGAACACTTCAGATGGAAATACCGCCACCGGCACATTCGCATTGTTAAACAATACCGATGGCAGATTGAATACGGCCAATGGAGCGATCGCCCTCTTGAGCAACACCAACGGCATCGCCAATACGGCCGTCGGTTATAGTGCGCTCTTTAGCAACACCAATGGCCTCGGCAACACGGCCGTCGGTGATGAGGCGCTTCGTGGCAACACCACTGGCGACGCCAACATAGCGATTGGTGGACAGGCGCTCATTGGTAACAGCACCGGTGGCGGCAACACGGCCGTCGGCGACTCGGCGCTTTATCATAACACATCCGGCATCCTAAACATCGCGTTGGGGTTTAACGCCGGCCACCTCACCACAGGCAGTAACAATATCGCCCTGGGCGCTAACGCCGGTAAAAATCGAACCACGGGCGATTACAATATCGATATCGGCAATGAAGGGGTTGCGGCCGAGGCCAATACCATTCGCATCGGCGATGATTCGGTCACCGTGGCCACCTTTATCGCCGGCATCAGCGGTCAAAACGCCAGCGGTGGCGACCCGGTCTTCGTCACTAACACCGGAAAACTCGGCACGATTAATCTCCCGTCGTCAGCACGTTTTAAGGATGAAATTAAACCGATGGATAAAGCCAGCGAAGTAATCCTTGCTCTCAAACCGGTTACCTTCCATTACAAGAAAGAGATCGATCCGAATGGGCTTCGGCAATTTGGGCTCGTGGCTGAAGAGGTGGAAAAGGTCGCGCGGGATTTGGTGAAACGCGATCGCGATGGCAAGCTGCAAACCGTGCGTTACGACCAGGTGAACGCGATGTTGCTCAACGAGTTTCTCAAAGAGCACGGCAAAGTTGAGAAATTGGAAGCGACAGTGACGAAACAGGAAGTGGCTGCAGCGAAGCAAGAGGCGAAGATCGCACAGCAGCAAAAGCAACTTGAAGCGCTTACTGCGGGTCTGCAGAGAGTAAGCACACAGCTCGAGCTAAACAAGGCCGCACCGAGAACGGTTCTGAACAATCAGCCATAAGTAAGAAAGTAAGAAGGAAAAAGGAAAAATTATGAGTTAGAAGCCGGAATTCGGATATCGGATGTCAGACATCAGACTGCTTCATGCCCGTCGATTATCATTTTTGCGTTGCCGTGTGGAGACGAAAAACGGCAGAATCCGGCCGCGTGAAGTATTGTGGAACCCTAATTTTGGCAGTCCTGTTCGCGTCACTCGCGCTTTCAGAGGACTTCAAAACTGTCAGCGGCAAGGTATACAAAGACGCGACGGTGAGCCGCGTAGAAGCGGATGGGATTGAGCTTAAAACTAAAACGGGAATTTCTAAGGTTTATTTTACCGAACTCCCTCAAGACGTTCAGGAACGGTTTCATTGGGCAAAACCGGAGGCGCCCCGCGCGCCTTTCTACGGCCGCTGGGCAGCGGCGACCGAAGATCCGGCTGTTCTGGCAAAAATCATCGCTGCCGCGAGTGTTGTTATCGCCGGGGTCGCGCTTGTTATCGGTCATATCCGCTCTCGACGACAGCCAACAATGCTGGCAAGACGTACATCGCGACGGAAAGTTCATCGTGCGCGCTCATGAGTTCACGGTGAATTTGATCGTGTAAAGGCCTGGCAGAAACGTGCGTACGGAAAATTTCGTGTTCTGCCAATGTGGGATTCTGCAAAGATGACGTGACACGCGCGCTGTTCACATCATTTTATCGTTGCTGGGTGGAGACCCAAAAAGACAGAATCTCGCGCACGTGAAAACGACAATTGTGCGAACGTTCTGGATTGCGGACGCCGACCGCGACGGAACGCTTTTCGTTGTGCGCGCAGAATTAGTTCCAAGTAACAATTGTGTGACAGCCGCATCGGTGACAAAGTCAAGAAGCGGGGTTGGAGTTTGGGCTGGTTTCTGAGTGGTGCTACCCGCGTCTCGAAGGAAAATTTTTCTTTTCTTTCAGGCTTAGAAATCCAACCCAAACAAACGAGACGATTCATTGAGTTGTCGGTGATGAAAATGAACCCCTTATTGTTAGTGGTGATCCTGTTTTTGGTCTTGAGCGGACCCTATGTACACGCCGGTCCCATTGGAGACTTCTTCAAGAAAGTTGGTCAATCGATTTCCAAGCCTTCACAGCCTCAGCCTCCGCCTCAGTCTCAGTCGACGCGCCCTCAACCTGCGAAGACGCCGCACCCTACGCGGCGACCCACTTCCCGAACAGCACCTGCGGCCGCGGCGACGCCAACTGGAGCCGGACAAACATCACAATCCCCCAAAGAAGAAGAGTCTACTGGCACGGTGCGGAGTCTTTCAGCCGCGGATGTGAAAAAAATAAAAGCCGGTTTGCCATATGGAATTCCGGTCCCAGGCCGGAAAGGCATGGTCACGAGTCCTTATGCACCGGACGAGGGAAAGTATGTCGATGTCACCGGTTTTGCGTCCGGCTCCATCATAAAAGATCCATACACAGGAAAGTTTTTTCTGGTTCCGTAAACTTGGGCGTAATCGACGTGATCAGCGACATGCGGTGGATCCGAAACTCCACCCTCACCGGCGCTTTCGCGTCCGCCTCTCCCTGGCTAGGGAGAGGATTGAGGTGAGGGTCGTGCAAAACGGGCGAACGATATGGATTGTTGCCGCGCATCACGATAGAACGCGTTTCTTTGTGCGCGCAGATTAAAAATTGACTGCGTTTTTGGAACTCGCATGGCCGATTCGAGGTTGACACGAAAGTCGGCGGACAGAATCGTCTTCTCTGAAGAGAGTTGAAACCGGAAATTTAAGCAAAGGAGATGCATCATGTTCGCCGTTATTCGTCATTATCACTTTAATCCAAAGGACGGTGCAGAGATTGACCGTCGGGTACGCGAGGAATTCGTACCAATCATTAAGAATGCGAAGGGGTTTGTGCGTTATTATTGGCTTGATACTGGCGACGGAGAGGGCGCGTCCCTCAGCGTGTTTAAGGACAAGGCTGGTGCTGAGGAGTCGGTGCATCTAGCTGCGGATTACGTAAAGGAGCATCTGTCTAAGCTTCTCACTCAGAAACCCGAGATTATCGAAGGGCCAATCAAGGCTCACGATTGACTGAATGCTTGATCCCAACGAGCGCGGATACTACGCAACAGAGACGGATAGACGATCAATTTTCGAAAAGGATCGATCAGTGAGATGTAGAAAGGCGTGAAGCGGCTCACGCTTTGGACATAGACAGCGAAATAGAACCGATAAACAGTCGTTGTCTCGACAAGTGTGCTCAGTACCGCAGCGTGGGCCGTCCGATTGATCAACTCGACCAGTTGCTCATTTTCAAAGCGGTAGATGACGCGGAAAAATCCATCTCGTGTGCCGGCTGCAATCAGTGATCTCAAACGATCTGTTTGGCTCAAACGCGCGGCAAAGGTTGTCCACCTGGTTGCGAGCGGCTCACGGTCCCATCCGAAGAACCCTCCAACGAAGAACCGAAAATTGAGCAGTATGCGCACAATTGGGGAGAGCGTGAATGGCGCCGATGATTCAAAACAATCGCAGGTATCGACCTTACTAATGCTTGTTGTCCGCAGAAACTCTTCAAGCGTCACCCCGGCGCGCCAATGCGGCAGATCGACGGACCACACATCGTGAAGCGGCACCCCGGCCAGAAGCGCGTGAACTCGCAGCGGCAGTTGTTCAAACTCTTGAATTGATGCCTGTGGCATGGCGCTTCTAAGGAGATTGAGCGGATTCCCACTCCTCTTTAATAAATTCTTTGGTTCCGGGACGGCCGGTGAGACGTAACCAGAGCGGACCGCCTTCTCTGTCGAAGCGCAGGTTGATATCGAAGAACGGGCAGCATAACCGTTCCTGGAACGCCCATTCTGTTAAAAGCTGATAAGTTTCGCTATCAGTAGGAAACTCTAGTTCGTAGCCATCAGGCAGTTCGCGCACGCTTTTCTTCAGTTTTAGCAACGCAGGTCCAAGCTTCTCGAAATGGCGCCTTCTTATCTCGGGTGACAACGCGAATGCGTTGCAGGCGAAAGGTGACACGTGCTCGATTGGCGTTGACGAAGGTTCTGATGTTGCCGAAATCGCGACCGGCGCACCGAGCGCGATCGCAATGATGAATCGGAATATTTTTTTCATGATTTTCGACGCTACGAGTTCAAGTCGACTTTAAGTCAAAGGGAATTCTCACGAAAAATGCGAGGCATTTTCGTGGCGCTACACGCGGCTCCTTGTTATGTTATGGAGTGGCAGGGGACCTGGCGATTTCCGATGTCGCGCGCGTCTTTGGTTTGCGCACGTCTGCTATTCGCTACTACGAGCAGATCGGGATTCTCCCGGCGCCAATGCGAAAGAATGGCCAACGCCGCTACGACAACAGTGCGCTTTTTCGTCTTGCTGTTGTACAGCGCGCCCGAGAGACGGGGTTCACATTGGAAGAAATACGCGAGCTATTCTTTGGGTTCCCGCCTGGGACGGCTCCGCCTAAGCGCTGGCAACAGCTCTCTCAACGAAAACTCGCCGAACTACGGGAGACGATGAAGCGGCTCAAGCTGATGGAGACATTGCTAAAGCGCGTGGAGGAGTGTCATTGCGACGCCCTCGACGAGTGCGGCGAAAAAATCCTTCAATCGACGGCAACGACCAAGAAGCGACTAAAAAGCAGTGGGGTCAGATTAGGGTTGCATTGATTTGACGGACGGTGGGCGAAGGGTCAAAAACCGATGAGGAGCCACATGAAGACACAGTTAAGGAAGCCGGCTCGCGACAGAGCCAGGTACAGCGAAGAGTACACAAGAAGGAGGCGTTGGAGCTATGGCGTAACAGTGGACGCAGCGCGGCCAAGGTTGCGGCCGAACTGGGTATTCGAGCCCCGCCGCTCTATCGCTGGGCCCGGCCCAAGCGCCAAGCCAATCATTGCGCACATGAGTCCAAGTCAAGGCGTAGCGTGGAAGAGCTCGAAGCGGAGATCCGCCGATTGCGTGTTGAGAACGCCAAGCTTTTGGAGCAACGCGAAGTTTTAAAAAAATCGCTGGGCATCCTCTCCGAAACGCCACCGAGAAGTATGCCCGAATCGAGCAGATGAGCGGCCACTACAAAATCGCATGGTTGTGCGAGGCACTGTTGGTCTCACGCAGTGGTTATCACGCGTGGATCAAGCGCCGTGGCTTCTCAGGTCCACGTCAACTAGAGAATATGCGCTTACGTGAGCGTATCCGTGAGGAGTTCATGCGCAGTCGCCAAACCTACGGCAGTCCGCGACTGGCTCAGGTGTTAGGCTGTCCGGGACGGTGTTATCGTTCAAAGGCTCAGAGCAAACACGAAGCGATGTGACTTACTGCGCAGCGATCGCAGGGAAGTTGAGGAAAGTAAGAAGGAAGAAGTAGGAATTAAGAAGTTTGCAGGGAGTAAGACAGGAGGAAGAAGGGAAAATTAAGAATTGGGAACTTCTGATCAGTAAGAATTCACAATTGAGAAATTGAAACTCGCTCACCTCCCGGCTTGCTCACTCCTACCCTCGTCACTTTACCTTCCATGTCGCTCATCCCATTCGCTCCATTCGACTTTCAATCGATTTAGATTGTTCGCTGAGCGGGCGCTCGCAGCCGGGGCGAAGCGTGCGTACACTGGAGCAATGCGCAGGGCTTGGAAAAAGATTCGCTACCGTCTGGAGTGGCTGGGGCTCAAATCCGCCGCGAGATTCGTTCCGCTTTTGTCGCGCAAAGCCTGTTATCGGCTGGCACTTTTGCTCGGCTCGCTCGGCGCCATGCTCGATCGTCGGGGCCGGCGCGTTGCGTTGAGTAATCTACGCGTGGCCTTTGGCGATGAGATTTCAAGTGAGCGCGGCGCGCAGATCGTTCGTGAATCCTATCAGCATTTTGCCCGCACCATGCTCGATTTTTTCTGGAGCCCACGCCTAACGAGTGAAAATTTCTCGCGTTACGTTGAGTTCGAGAACCGCGAGAGATGGGATGAGGAAGACACGCGCCCGGGCAAGCCGGTCGTGGTCGGTTGCTATCATTATAGCAACTTCGAATGGCTCAGCATTGTCTCGGCCTTCGCCGGTCTCGAAGGTGTCGTCATCGCGCAGCAATTCAAGAATCCGCTGCTCGATCCGATCTTCCTGAAGTTGCGCCAGAGAAGCGGCCATCGCGTGGCACCGCGCAAGGGCGCCGTCATGCATCTATACCGGGCTCTGCGCCGCGGCGAACGCTTCGCCTTGCTCGGCGATCTGACAACGTCGGCGAAACTGCCGACCGTGGCGATTAAGTGCTTCGGGCGTGAACGCTGCGTCACCTTTGCTCACGTCTGGCTGCACCAGCGCACGGGCGCGGCGCTCATCAACGTCCATTGCGAGCCGCTGCCCGGCGGACGCTACCGCGTGGTTTTTCATCCCCGGATTGAATTTCCCGCCAGCGCTTCGCTCCAGGAAATGGCGCAAGCTTGCTGGGACCAGTTCGAGCCGGTTGTCCGGAAAAATCCCGCCCCATGGCTCTGGATGTACAAGCATTGGCGTTACCGCCCGCTGGCGGCGAATCTGGCAGCGTATCCATTCTACGCGAATATTTCGGAGGATTTCGAGCGCCGTCTCGATGAAGGCGCGCACAACCTTCCGCCGATGACTTCGAAAGTGAAGGTGCCGATGGCAGTCGGAAAATTGAGAAGGAAGAAGGAAGAAGGAAAAATTAAAAAGGAAGAAGTTTACCAGAAGTGATGAGTGATCCGCCTACGCACAAGGCTACGGCGGACAAGCGAGTGACGAGCAAAAGAATTGAGAGTTGAGGGTCGCGAGCAAGGCGAAAAACATCGAACGCCCAACGTCCAACGCCCAATGTTGAATTCAGCATGCATGGTAACTGTCTTGATAAGCGTTGATTGGGCGCCATGCACTTTTGCGGGGTTGAGAGAGAGATGACGTGAAAGCGTTAGCCTTTGTTTTTGTGCTCTGTTTCTTCGACGGCCTCATGCTGCGCGCCGAGGAGGTATCGTCAGGCAAAGGGGCGGTTCAATCAATCGCGGGTATTCCGGAAGGATACGAAATTGGAGAGAAGAGACTCTCGCCTAACGGGCGGTTCGCGATTTTATATCCAATCCGCGGGGACGATACTGCGGAGCTGCCGCCCAATCTCCTGGTCTGTCTCAAACGGTACTCAGTCCTGACACGGATCGGAACAGAAGGCGGCCGTTGGCAGGGCGCGCGCGACCAACCGCTGGCGAAGTGGAACGGCAACTCAATCGTCGCGATCTGGATAGCAGCAAGATGGGGGATGAAAGATCTGGCAGTCTACGAAATCGAAGCAGATGAGATCAAACGGATCCAGCCCGTGTGGCGACGGGTGTGGTTACTCTTCGATCAGGATTTTCGAGAGCGTTTCCTGAGCAAATATCCGGACGAAAAAGGGTCGGGCGTTATTTTCGTCTCCAAAGGCGAAGGACCCGATTCAAAGCCCGAGTTGGAATTCAAGGGCCATAAGATGTTATTGAGCCTTTTCGCCGAGAATAAGCCCGATCTGTCTGTCACCCCGCACTGGACAGCATCGCTTCACGCCGTTTGGAATCTCGATACGGCCGAATTGGAGCACGTGGATTTTCGGCCGGGGCCGATCGAGCTGCGCCCAAATTATTGAAGGTCGCAAAAGGGATGGCCGAGGGTTAGGAAAAAGCGGATTCGCTCGCGGATAGGCGGGCACTCGAAGATTCTAGAGGAAGAGTAGGTGCGCGGTGGCACTTAACGGGCGACAGTAGTTGTGTTATGCCGTTTCGAGCACTTCATCTTTCACCGCAAATGTTGCAAGCGGTTCGGGATTCGGGTTACACCGAGCCGACTCCAATCCAGATTGCGGCCATTCCACTCATTCTCGCGGGCGACGATGTCATCGGCATAGCCCAGACCGGCACGGGGAAGACCGCCGCTTTCGTTCTGCCGATTTTGATGAAGCTCGCAGAATCGAGACAGACCGTTGCTCGCCACGGCGAGTCAACTGCGAACCGTCGCGACCAGAAACATAACGTGCACCGGCTGCGCGCGCTGGTGTTGGCGCCGACGCGTGAGCTCGTTGTCCAGATCGAGGAGAACGTGCGCGCCTACGGAAAACATGTTCCCTTGCGCGTGGCCACCGTCTTCGGCGGAGTGAGTGAACGCCCGCAGATTGAAGCGCTGCGGTCCGGGGTCGACATGGTCGTGGCCACACCGGGTCGTCTGATCGATTTGATGGAGCAGCGCGTGGCCAATCTTTCCGGGGTCGAATTCGTGGTACTGGACGAGGCCGATCGCATGCTCGACATGGGATTTCTTCCCCCGATTCGGCGAATCATGAAGGCATTGCCACACAAGCGGCAGACCCTCATGTTTTCCGCTTCGCTTTCGCGAGAAATCGAGGCTTTGACCCATCAGTTTCAGCAGTCGCCCAAGATGGTTGAGATTGGACGACGAGCGAACCCGGTAGAGGCTGTGACTCAGCTTGTTTACGAAGTCCCTCCGCATTTGAAACAGGCTTTACTTCTTCATCTACTGAGCGATCCCAACTTCGACACGGTCCTGGTTTTTTCGCGGACCAAGCATGGAGCCGACCGAATCGCGCGTCGGCTGGAGAGCAGCGGGATCAAAACCGGCACCATCCATTCCAATCGTTCTCAGAATCAGCGGTTGCGCGCTTTAAAAGATTTCAAGTCAGGCGCGGTGCGAGTGCTGGTTGCTACGGACATTGCGGCGCGAGGTATCGATGTCGATGGGATCTCGCATGTAGTGAACTATGATTTCCCAATGCACTCGGAGGATTATGTCCATCGCATCGGACGCACCGGCCGGGCCCACGCCATCGGTGATGCGATCAGCTTTATTACGCCGGAAGATCACGGGCCATTGCGTTCGCTGGAGCGTTTCATCGGCCGCGGGATTGTACGGAAAAAGGCGGAAGGTTTCGATTACAATCAGCCTGCGCCGCCACGCGACGAACGGGGCGGGGGAGCGCGAGTCCCGCAGCGAAAGATCGAGCGGCGAGTATCAGGAAATTCTTCCCGTGGGAGCGGCGACACCTCGCACGGCAAGATCGGGTGGAGTTTCCGTCATGCATCATCGAACAACCGTCCGCCGCGCAGATCGTATCGGCGGCATCGTTAGCGGTAGATTGGGAGATCGGACAGCGCGCGAGAGAGCCGAGGCAACTTCACCTTTCGCCTGAGACATCCGCGTCCGTTGACGCGTTCCACTTCCACTTCATCTCTTCGAGATTCTTGTAACACCGCAACGCTTGCTCCATTCGGTCCTCAATTGGATGAAATGTGAGGCCGAACAGCGTGGGGTAATTAGCTGTGCCTGCTATCGAGCTTAATTGGGTTCGAACGGCGTTCATGAAACGCGTTTATTAACCAACTCATCGCGTGATCGACAACCTGGCGCGAGACATGGTGGCCTCCGCTGAATTCGTGGAACTCCACGTTGTATCCGTTTTTCAGTGGCTATCTTGACCAGCACGCGCTTGCGCCGTCGGCCATCAAATTGGCCGTAGAAAATTTGTTCCCGTGGCCCGAAATCCAGTTTCCAGTTGGTAGTAGCGACGAGAGTTAGCACCCCTTAACCTTTCTTTCTCGAAAGCAACTACGACTTGTTAGTTACAATGGCATTGAGCTTGGCCACCGTTTCCCGGGGGAAGTTGCAACGACGCGGCTTTCAGGTTCTCGCGCAGATGCGCGACGGACGAAGTTCCGCAAACGAGCGGAATATCTTTTTCCATGATCTTAAGTACCTTGTTTTCCAAAGGACGCTCGATGCGGCCGGTGCGATACTTTTCTGGATGAGCAGAGCCTTCGTCAAAGAAGATGTGGATCTTCCGGAGCGCAGCGGACGGAAGCGATCGGCGTCAGGACTGCCTCCCGGCGCGACTAATTACATCACCGCGCGCGGAGCGAAGCGTTTGCGCGACGAACTGCAAAAACTTCGCGCGGCAAACGCCGTTAGCGAGCGTGTCACCGAGCTGGAACAAATTCTGGCATCGGTCCATGTTGTCGATCCTCCGGACGCGCCGTCAAACAGCGTTGCCTTCGGCGCAACGGTGACGGTGAAGGATAGAACGGGTAGGACTGAAACCTATACCGTCGTCGGTGTTGACGAACTCGATCTCGAACCGGACGCCGTCAGTTGGATTTCTCCAATTGGCAAAGCGCTGCTCGCCGCGGAAATGGGTAACTGGATTACGCTTGAGGATGGACGCACATCGAAGATCGTGAAGATCGAGTAAAGTCTAACGCTGTGGAGAACCCGCGCGTCGCAGGGCGTGACCCGGAAGGTCGTTCGTACTTCTCGTTTGCCTCGTTTGAAGATCCTGACGGAAACTGCTGGCTGCTTCAGGAGATCACGACGCGCCTTCCAGGCCGAATCGATTCCGCGGCGGCGACGTTCAATTCGGTGAGCGATCTGTCGGGCGGGCTTCGGCGCGCCGAGGCCGCTCATGGTGAGCACGAAAAACACACCGGTCAGAGAGACGCGAACTGGCCCGATTGGTACGCCAAGTACATGGTAGCCGAACAGGCCGGCACGGAAATGCCGCAATGAGACCACGTGTTATTCAGAGAGTCACACGTGAGGCAGCGATCCGCCGACGCATAAGGCTACGGCGTGAGAAGCAAGTGACGAGATCGGGGGCGACACGCCCGCCGCTACAGCCAACGCCGAAGGTCGAAGTCAGCATGCATCATAGCCTCCTTCGCTAACGCGCGACCGAACATTTCCTGAAATGATCGGTTGTATTTTGCGCAATCGGCACGATAGTGGGCGCTTATTGGATTACTCTGTTTAACTTCGATGCACGGTAGATCGTCAGGTGAGCGTCGCTCATTGGTGGTTTGAAACTCGATTCCCGGGAACGGCTCTGTAGGTGCTTAGTTTTTCCAAATTCAAACACAAATGAAACTGTACGTAGGTAATCTCTCTTTTGAGACCACCGAGAACGATCTTCAGGATCTGTTCGAACAACATGGCCAGGTCAGCGAAGTCCGTCTTATGATGGACCGTATGACTGGCAAATCGCGCGGGTTCGCGTTCGTCACAATTAATGACAACGCGCATGCCAGTGCCGCGATGAGCGCGCTCAACGGTCACGAACTCAACGGCCGCGCGCTAACCGTAAATGAAGCGCGCCCCCGCGAAGAACGTCCGCGTCCTTATGGCGGCGGCGGTGGTGGTGGCGGCGGTAAGCGTCCGTACGCGGGCAATCGCCGGTAGAACTCAATAGTAGATAATTGATAGCTGATCGTTGAGAGCGGGCGGAATTCCATCCGAAATTAGCGATTAGCAATCAGAGATTAGCAGAGATTAGAAATGAGCATTGATGGATTCTGAGAAGGCGATCAGTATCGAAGGAACGATCATGTCGGTACTGCCGGGCACGATGTTTCGTGTTGCGCTTGCAAACGACCATCTGGTTCTAGCGCACATCTCCGGAAAGATGCGCAAACGTTTTATTCGCCTGACCGTGGGCGATCGCGTGAGGATGCAGATGTCACCTTACGATACCGCCAAAGGACGGATTGTTTACCGGCTCTGACATGGCAAGGCGATTTTATTTTGACCCGCCGCGACGACCGAAATTGAAGGCCGGCGCCGATTTGAAAAGCTTGCTCGTGCGTTGTCCTTCCACTTCGAGACTCACTGATACCGGCCGCACGATTGAACAGAAACTCTGGCCGGACGCAAAAATGATGCGACAAAAATTTACCTGCGCGCACTGTGGCGCGGTCCATAGCTGGACCAAGGCAGACGTTGTCCTCGGAAGACCGGTCGCTTAACTGGTTTTGGACCTGGTCGACAATATTTTTCGCCGTGATTTTCCGTATCCCGACCGATCGCATTAATTGGACGACGAGCGCGTTCTTGATTGGCACTTTCGTTTTAACGCTCACCGCGGTCCCTCTTTATCTGTTGTATTTCGGGGTCGATTGGTTTCATTTCGCGGTCGCCGCAGTTTTAGGCACTGCGACCGGATTCAGTATCACGCTTGGTTATCACCGGTTGTTCACGCACGCGACTTTTCGCGCACGACTGCCCGTGCGCTTGTTCACGCTCATCTTCGGCGCCGCGGCCTTCGAAAATTCAGTCCTTCTTTGGGCCAGCGATCATCGCCGGCATCATAAACATGTCGATCACGATGAAGACCCGTACGATATCAGCAAAGGATTTTTCCATGCGCACATCGGCTGGCTCCTGTTCAAACTGTGGCCGCAACCGCCGATCGATAACGTGGCCGATCTAAAAAAAGATCCGTTGGTGGTGTGGCAGCATCGACATATTCATTTGCTCGCCGTGTTGGTGAGTTTTGGTCTGCCGACCTTGCTCGGCTGGCTCTGGGACGGATGGGTTGGCGCGCTCGGCGGTTTTCTCATCGGCGGCGTTGCAAAAGTTGTCGTGATTCAACACGGCACGTTTCTGATCAACTCGGCCTGCCATATGTTCGGGCGTCAGCCGTATTCCACGCGGTGCAGCGCACGCGACTCGTTTTTCATGGCGCTGTTTACCTTCGGCGAAGGCTACCATAATTATCACCACGAGTTTCAGCACGATTATCGTAACGGAGTGAAGCCATGGGAGTGGGACCCAACGAAATGGTTGATTTGGAGTTTCTCCAAGATCGGACTGACGAGCGGTCTCCGCCGCGCGCGGGCGGACTTGGTTTCCTTGAGCGAGGCGAACGTACAAAAGACAGTGACGAGCGAGCACGTGACGCCCGAAGCCGGAAAATCGCCTAACGAGCATCATTTCACGCTTAACACAGCGCCGGAAAGTTGACTTACTGCGGAGCGATCGCGTGCCGTTGCGCTCTCAAGATATATTTCTGATTTTTGCCGGTCGCAGTTTTGGGTAGCTCGTTGACGAATGTCACGCTATGCCGCTCCTTGAAGCGGGCCAGGTTCGCGGCGCGAATGTCCAATGTTGAGATGCGACCCAATTCCATCAACATGTTCGTGGAAACGATTACAATTTCCGAATTTCTTCGATTTGAAGTTGCACGAAGCCGTCTCGCACGCTTTGCCTTCCTTTGATTGTCACAACCTGCGCGGCGTATTCCGCCAGCTTGGCGTTGATCGACTGACCAGGTTCGCCGGTCAGCAAATAGACTTTTCCATCCTGAGTTTTGATTCCAGCGGGCTCTCCATTTCTGATGCACACCTTCGCGCACTCGGCGTGATTGGGACCGCTCAAGTTGGAGGCGATGTAGCAAGTCATATCGAGCACTTCACCAGTCACGACAATTTCCTGAGCGCTCACGACAGAAGACTGGCGGCGCTCCGACCATTTCATCAGCAGCCCGGTGACACTGGCCGAGATGAGGATAGCCGCAGCGAGCTGACCAATGCGCGACCAATCGCGCGGAAACGGGATCGGCCGTCTGCGCACAATTTTTTCGGATAGCCCAGCTCGCGGTTCGATTCCGCGAAGCTTCGCCCGGATCGTATCGTAACATTTGGTGTGCTCTCGCAACCATTGGCCAAGCTCAGGATCGCTTTTGGCGTAGTCCAACGCCGCGTGAAATTGCGGATCGGAGTCGTCGACTGGTCCGCGGTAGAGAAGCAGGATTTCTTTGGCGTCGCGTGTATTCATTTCGTCTGCTCAACCGGCAAATTGGTTTCACTTAACCGGCGCAAAAGCTGAATTTTCGCGCGCGCGATACGCGACTGTACCGTGCCGAGCGGAAGAGCGAGAATGTCGGCGATTTCTTTATAGGACAAATCTTCCATGTAATAGAGCACGAGCGGCGCACGAAAATCTTCGGCGATCTCGCCCAGAATGCGAAGCAACGTTTGCGAATCGGATCGCTCGGCGCAGCCCGCCGGCACGTTCGGCAAATCCTCCATGCGTTCGTCGATTGATTCGTTTGAGAAACGATTTCGCCGGCGACAGGTCTTGAGAAATTCGCGATGCAACGTCGTGAAGAGCCAACCTTTAACGCTTGCCGCGTTCTGGAGTTGGTAACCTTTGTTCGCCCAAATATAGAAAGTCTCCTGGGTGAGATCGGCCGCATCGGCTTCGCTTCCAGTCAAACTCAAGCCAAACCGGTACAGATCGGAGTAGTAAAGTTTCACAAGATTTTCAAACTGCAGGTCGGCGGACATGGCGCCGTTATCCCAAGATGGGAGTCTTCAGCAGGGCATTTGTTCCCGCTGACGAGCAAAGATTTGCCACATAACGGGCGGGAACGTTTCTCAAATTTCTTCGGGCGCGGGAACAAAAATGATTCTGATGCATCTCATCCGAAACGAACACATGAACGTAAGCAGAATCTTTCCATTCGCAGTCGGAATATTTGCTGCTACACAACTGGCCGCCCAGTCGCCCTCTCAGAGAACATTAGTAAAAGCTGGCCGGCTACTTGCCGCGAGCGCACCTCAAGCGCAGACGCCGCGGACTTCTCGTGTCGTTAATCCGAAAGCAAACGAAATTGGCGCGGCCAAACCAGGGACTGCATTCCGCGATTGCCCAGATTGCCCGGAGATGGTCGTTCTCCCGGCTGGCCGCTTCACCATGGGCTCATCAGCCGAGGAAAAATCGTGGGCCGCAAGTCACGGTAGCACTATGGGATCGGTTGCTGATGAAGCTCCGCAACATCAGGTCTCATTGCCGTCATTCGCCCTGGGCAAGTTTGACGTCACTCGTGGCGAGTACGCGGCATTTGCTCGGGAGACGGGATACCCGGCCGGTGATGGTTGCGGCAGCGGCCGCGCCATCTTCAAATATGAAAAGGGTCCGAAGTTGACTTGGGAAAATCCCGGCCATGCGCAGACTGACCGTGATCCAGTCGTGTGCGTGAGCTGGAAGGATGCGCGTGCTTATATCGCGTGGTTGAACCGTAAGGCGCATCGCGGCGGCGCGGCCTCAGCAAACGGGTCTTATCGGCTGCCCAGCGAAGCGGAGTGGGAATATGCCGCACGCGCCGGAACGACAACTAAGTTCTACTGGGGCGATGACGACGCTGCCGCTCCTGTCCACGCCTGGTTTAATGCCAACTCCGGCTGTGAAAAAGTGGACGGTCTTTTTTGCGACCATGGCCAGACACATCCGGTGGGCGCGAAGCCGCCGAACGCATTCGGCCTTTACGACATGGCAGGGAACGTGTGGCAGTGGACCGAGGACTGTTACGACAACAGCTACGCCGGCATTCCCGCCGACGGGCGCGCGAACGAGGCCCCTTCGAGCGACCCCAAGGCGAAGGACGGTCAAGGCAATTGCCTCCGAGTTGATCGCGGCAGCTCGTGGATGTTTCCGGCGTGGCTGCTGCGACCGGCCACCCGAGAACGCAATCCTGCCGACTACCGCAATGACATCATGGGATTTCGTGTAGCGAGGACCTTGCCGTGAAAAGAAAAGAGTGCTCACTGCCATGAAACAAACACCGTTGCTGCTAATACCGCTCGTCCTTGGATCGCTTCTGATTATTTCCGACGCGCGTACGAATACCGTGGAACGCGTTGTCGATCTTAAATCAGCTACCGGCACGATTTTAAACGGAACGTACTTTGACGCAGCGAAACCCGGCCCCGGCGTGTTGCTGTTCCACCAAAGCAACCGCACGCGGAAATCGTGGGAGGATGTCGCGCGTCAGCTTGCTGCCGCCGGAATTAATACGTTAACGGTCGATACCGATCCGAATAAAACAAGAAAGCAACGGTGGCCCGGCGAGCTTGACGCTGCATTAGAGTTTTTGGTTTCGCAGCCTGGTGTAAACCGGAATGTTGTTGGCATCGGAGGAGCAGGGGTAATCGGCGTTGAAGATTCCGTCGAAACCGCGCGCCTCCATTCAGCCGAGGTGAAATCGCTAGTCTTGCTTTCCGGCGAGACCGAAAGCCTCGACTTCCTGCGGCAGGCGTCGCAACTGCCCGAGTTGTTCGTCGCGGACGACAATGACGAATACCCTCCCATCGTAGAAGCGATGGAACTGCTCTACGTCACTGCCTCAAGCCCAAGCAGGAAATTCGTACACTACTCTGCGTCGCACGAAGCGCCCTGGCTTTGGTACGAACCGTTCGACATCGGGAAAGTGCCGGCGAAGGGCGGTCATGGAACTGACATGTTCAAACTCCATCCCGAATTGCCCGGCATCATCGTGGATTGGTTTGTGACGACGTTGATCAAAACACCGGGTCACGCGCCGGCGGACACCGTGGCATCTGCGTCGGTCATCAATCAAATTCAGATGCCCGGCGGAGTCGCCGAGGTTACGCGGCAACTGATTGAAGCGCGGCGTAAGGACCCGGACGCGCAGTTGTTCCCGGAAATCACCGTCAGCAGCATCGGACAAGATCACGTGCGCGCCGGCAAGCCGAAGTTAGCGGTCGACGTCTTGAAGTTGGTGCTACTTGCCTATCCTGAATCGGCCGACGCGAACGAGACCCTCGCCGAAGCGTATTTGGCAGACGCGCAAAAGGAGTTGGCGCGAGAGCACGCCGAAAAGGCGTTGTCTCTTCTTGATTCTCATAGGTTGCCGGCGTCATCGTGGACAGATACGGAGCAATACCGTGGAGAGATTCGTCGCGGAGCGGAAAAAATTCTCAAGCAGCTGACGACTGGATCATAACTAGGACGGAGAGGCAGTAGAGCTCAAAATCTAAACATCTAACATAGAGGTGAAAAACTGAAACGCTCGCACCGGAAACCTGAAGGGGGAGTTAAAGGACTGCCGAGACTCCGAACGCACCGCACGGCGTTAACCGAAACTATCTGACTGCGCAGACTCATGCGTTAGTCGGCAAGCGGGCAAACTCGCAAATTTTTTTGAGCTCGTTCACTCCAACGGCTTCAATTCGCCGAGCATGGTCGGGATCAATTCGGAGACAGTTGGATGAATGTGCATGGCGCGCTGAATCACCGTGTATGGCGCGTCCGCGTACATTATGTCGATGATCGAGTGAATGACCTCATCGCACTCGATCCCCAGGAGCGACGCTCCAAGGATCTTTTTCGTTTCGGCATCCACCAAAATTTTCATGAATCCATCCGTCTCGCCTCTTTCCCGCGCACGGCCGACTTGCGTCATCGGACGTTTTCCAATCAAAGCTTTCCGTCCTGACTTTCGCACTTCCGCCTCAGTCATTCCCGCTCTGCCCAACGGCGGATCAATATAAAGGGCGTAAGCCGTGATCCGGTCGCTCACGCGGCGGTGGTCGCCGTCTAAAAGATTCGCGGCCACAATTTCATAATCGTTGTATGCGGTATGAGTGAACGCTCCGCGTCCGTTGCAATCACCCAGCGCATAAATGCCGGACACATTGGTGCGAAGTTGATCGTCAACCTGGATGTAACCGCGTTCATTTATCTCAATCCCCGCCTGTTCGAGACCGAGGTCGTTGGTATTCGGCACGCGACCGACTGCGAGAAGTACATGCGAGCCGATGACGGTCTTATCGCCGCTGCTGCAATCAACCTGCGCGGCCACTTTGTCGCCGTGTTTTTCAAAGCCGATGCATTCAGCGTTCAGCCGGATTTTGATACCTTCGCCCTCAAAAATTGTTTTGATGTTTTCGGAAACGTCTTCGTCTTCACGCCGGCACAATCGCGGCCCTTTTTGCACAACCGTCACCTCACTGCCGAAGCGGCGATACATCTGAGCAAACTCCAAGCCCACGTAACTGCCGCCGATGACGATCAGGTGCTCAGGCAAAAAGTCCACGTCCATCATTGTTGAATTGTTCAAATGGCTCACCTCATCGATGCCCCGGAGCTGAGGCATAGACGCACGTCCGCCAACGTTGATAAAAATTTTGTCTGCCTCGAGAAGTTCGTCGCCGACACGAATCCGATGCGCGTCGGCAAAACGCGCGTGGCCTTCAATAACGGTCAGGTTCTGAGTGTCCCTTAGCCACTTCTCCAGGCCCTCGCTGCTCTGACGGACCACTGCGTCTTTACGCGCTTTGACTTTTTTCATGTCAACAGCGATCGAGCCAGGAATCGTCACACCATAATCGCCGGCCAGGCGCGCGACATGAGCTGTGCGCGCACTCGCCACCAGCGTTTTCGTTGGGACGCAGCCGTTATTGACACAGGTGCCGCCGAACCGCTTGCGTTCGATAATCGCCACCTTCATTCCCGTCTCTGCCAGCCGCACCGCAAGAGACGGTCCTGCCTGGCCAGTGCCAATAACGATAGCATCATATTTAGTTGCCATTGGCATACCTCATTAAGAACTAGAAGTGAGAAGTAAAAAGTAGGAAGTAAAAATTAAACTGACATTTCCTGGATCCAAGGTGCGCTTGGGTTGCCAATCGGACGAGCATGGCGCGAAGGAAAAAAGAATGAATTAAGAAGTAGGAAACTATCGAACGCTGAGCGGGGCGTTTATTAAAGAAGATGTCGATCCTCCAGAGCGCAGCGGACGAAAGCGCCGTCTACGTCCTAGGCTCCCGCCAGCTCCATCGTCGGCGGCGAAGGAGTCTTAACCGCCAAACCGAAACACCACATTACCAGTTTGAAGTTGCCTGATTGTTGTTGGCGTTGTTCATCGTTTCTTGAGCGGCTGCCATGCCGGCAAGGAATTGTTGCTGGGCCGCCGCATTGGCTGCGTCGGCAGCCATTTGCTGGTTGGTGCGATCAATCGAGTCCTGAATACTCGTGTCGGACGAGGAAACATCGACAGAGCTCGATCCAGATCCGGTCGCTTGAAATTCGCCCGCGCATCCGACCATGAGCGCGAGGCTGAGAAGCAACGGAAGAACGCCAAGTTTCATGTTCAGTTGGACATGAGCACTGTCAGCCGCGTTCAAAGCTTCGAGCGGTGGTAAGTCGAACCGTTGTTGATGGGTAATTGGCGATGCGATCGCATTCACCGCGAGGAAAGCGGCGCAGAGATGTTGACTCCTGACTAAATTTGACTCCAGCGTTGGCGTTTGGGCAGAACCGTGCCAATCACTATTCCTTTTATCGCGGCGCCGGAGTCGGGCGAGGCCTTGGTGTTGGAATATCTCTTAGAGCGTAAAAATAGGCAGCGCCCTGATAAGTATTGCCACCTATGGTCGGGTGCGGCGTGCTGACCAGCAGCGTGGGACCGTCCAATGTTACGGCGGCACCGAAAAAGTCGTCCGTCGCTCCGTCGCTGGCCACAAGCGTGTGCGACTGGTTCCAGTTGACGTTTGATTCCTCGAACACATACGCCTTTCCCTGACTCGTATTGTTTCCGACGGTCGAGACGTCCGCTCCGATTAGCGCGCGAGTGGAGTCGAGGGCCAACGCGTTGCCGAAATTGGCGTTTGTCGTTCCGTCGCTCGCGGTGAGCTTTTGCGTCTCGCCCCAACTGCCATTGGAATTGGTAAAGACATAGGCGGCGCCCTGACCTGGGTGGTTATTAACGGTCGCATTGTATGCGCCGACAAGCGCGATGCTATTACTGATAGCGACCGACTCACCAAAGCTATCGTTCGCTGCTCCGTCGCTCGCAACGAGTTTCTGCGTCTGCGTCCAAGTGCCATTCGACTGAGTAAAGACATATACCGCGCCTTGAGCGGCGTTATTGCCGACGGCGGCGCGTGGCGAACCGATCAGGATGATAGGGCCTTGAAGCGCAACGGAGAGGCCGAAGTTATCATAGGCGGCGCCATCATTCGCAGCGAGTTTCTGCGTCTGCGTCCAAGAGCCGTTAGACAGAGTGAAGACATAGACCGCGCCTTGGGCAGGGTTGCCGCCGACAGTAGCGCCATTTGCAGCGACGACGATGGTCCCGCCGTCGAGCGCAACTGCAGCACCAAAGTTGTCGAACAAGCCACCGTCGTTTGCGGTCAGCTTCTGACTTTCAGTCCAGGTGTTGTTCGATTTGCTAAACACATACGCTGCGCCCTGACTGCTGTTACCGTTAACGGTCGCGGTGAATGCGCCCACGACAAGGGTCGCGTCGCCGAGTGTGACCCGGTAACCCAATTCGTCGCCCGGCATGCCATCGCTTGCGGTCAGCTTCTGTCCCTGGCTCCAAACACCATTCAATTTGGTGAACAGGTAAGCTGCACCTTTGAAACTGTTGTCGCCATCCGCACCGATGAGTGCAGTTGGGCCGTTCAGCGCAACCGCCGACCCGAAGTAGCTGTTGGTCATGCCATCGCTGGCCGTAACCTTTTGCTCCGTTAAGAGCGTTGAATTTTCTTTTGAAAATCGTAAATCGCTACTTACCCCGGCGAATGCGGTCAGCGACAGGCCCAGCACAAACAACAAGAGGCCGGCCAAAACGGCAAGCACGCAGGTGAAAACCGCAACACTGGAAAACGCATATCGCGACGTGGATCTGTTTTTCATAAATCGTATCAGTAACATCTAATTTTTGGTTCAGGGTTTAGAAGATAGCGTAAGGTGATATTACTGCATCTGTTTGCCTGGCAGCCTTCGCCGGACTTCCGATAGCCAACTCACTGCGGAGCGATCGCGGGCCGTTGCGCTCTCAAAATATATTTCTGAATCTTGCCGGTCGCAGTTTTGGGTAGCTCGTTGACGAAGGTGACGCTGTGCGGCGCTTTGAAGTGCGCGAGGTTCGCCCGCGCAAACTCCCGCAGTTCCCCCTCATCTGCGTGCGCGCCTTCGTGGAGAACAACAAAGGCATGCGGTGCTTCGCCCCATTTTTCATGTGGGAACCCGACGATCGCTACTTCCTGCACGGCCGGGTGTCGCAGGAGCACGCCTTCGACTTCAACCGAAGAAATATTTTCACCGCCACTAATGATGACGTCCTTAATGCGGTCGCGAATTTCGACGTAACCATCGGGATGGACAGCCGCGGCGTCGCCGGTATGAAACCATCCGCCGCGTAAAGCCTTCTCAGTCGCTACCGGGTCGTTGTAATAGCCGGCCATGACCACGTTGCCGCGCGCGATGATTTCACCTTGAGTAACACCATCCTGCGGCACGTCGTTGCCTTCCGTGTCCACGACGCGCAACTCGCCCGATGTAATCAACTCAACACCCTGCCGCGCTTTGATTGCGGCCCGTTCGCTGATCGGGAGAGGCGCATGTTCCGCCCGTGCCTCGCAGACGGTGATGAAGGGCGCTGTCTCGGTCAGCCCGTAAACATGCGTAATCGTCCAGCCCAAATCTTCTTCAAGTCGCTGGATGGTCGAAGCCGCGGGCGGCGCACCGGCCGTGACAACGTGAATTCCTTTCGGTGCGAGGCGACGAAGATTTGCCGGCGCATTTGCCAATGAAATCAAAACGGTCGGCGCAGCGCACAACGTGGTGACTTGCTCGGTGGCCATCAATTCGAAGACAGCGCGCGGCTCGCATTTACGCAAACAAATGTGAGTTGCTCCCGCGGCAGTCACGGTCCAGACGAAAGTCCAGCCGTTGGCATGAAACATCGGCAACGTCCACAGATAACGATCGGCGCATGTCATCGGCGCATAGAGCAGCGCGCCGATAGAATTCATCCAGGCATTGCGATGGGTGATCATCACGCCTTTCGGACGCGAGGTTGTGCCGCTGGTGTAATTGATTGTGAGTAGATCCGTCTCGTGAATTTCCGGACGCGCAAATCCGGCCGCGCTGGCGTCGATCATTGCTTCATAGTCGAGCCAGGCAGAATTCGGCTGAGGACAGCCGACGTTACAACTCAGAGCGACGAAGTGCTCAACCTTGGGAAGCTGTTCGCGAATATTGTCGATCGCGCCGAGGTAATCGCGGTCTGCGCAAACCATGCACGAACCACTATGATTAATCAGGTAAACGAAGTCATCGGCCGTAAGCCGATAGTTTAACGGCACAAGAACCGCGCCGATTTGCGGGACCGCGTAGAACGATTCGAGCTGCGCGTGAGTGTTCGGTGACAGATAGGCGACACGGTCGCCCGGGCTGATTCCCAGTTTCTGCAAAACTGCCGACCAACGATCACATCGATCGAGAAACTGCGCATACGTCCGGCGTGAGTCTCCATCGATCACGGCGACACGTTCGGGATAAAGTTTGCGTGCTCGGCGAGCAAATTCGAGAGGCGTCAGCGGCGTTTCCATTGGTCTTCAGTGAAATCGTAAGCTCGGACTAGCGCACGATTTTAAGAACCTGCGCGTGCAGTGGCAATGCACTATATCGTGATCGTTTAAAGTTGAGGAAAGACCGGAAAACATCGAGCACCCAACGTTCAGCGCTGATTGTCGAAGTCGGCGCTCATCGTAAGCGGCTAATCACGTAGAAGTGTTTCATTTGGGAACCAAAGCCGCGATTTCGGACGAATTACTCAAGGGGGAATTATCATGTTAGAAAACAGCAAAGCATTTAGTGGATTTGCGGCGCCGGATATCGCGAAGGAGAACAAGTTCTACGGCCAGACGCTGGGGTTAAAGACGTCCGAGGACCATGGCCTGCTCAGATTGCATCTGACCGGCGGCAATAATGTCCTCATTTATCCGAAGCCCAATCACGTTCCGGCGACGTTCACCGTTCTCAATTTTCCTGTGGACGATGTCGATCATGCGGTCGAGGAACTGACGAAACGCGGCGTGCGATTCGAGCATTATAATCAAGGTAACTTGAAGACGGACGAGAAAGGGATCATGCGCGGGAACGGTCCAACGATTGCCTGGTTCAAAGATCCAGCAGGCAATATTCTTTCAGTCCTGAAGCCTGATTAATTCTTTGTTCCATTATCTCGCTCGTCCAAAGTGCTCTAACATATAATTTGTCTTTTAATCCAAAGGAGGAATCAAATGCCTAAGCAAAAATCCAACGAAAACGAAATTTCCCGCGATCGTCTCGCGGAGCTATTGAACCAAGACCTGTCCCGCGAATATCAAGCCATCATCGCGTACGTCGTCTATTCGCAGGTACTCAAGGGCGCCGAATACATGGACATTGCCGCTCAGCTCGAAATCCACGCGAAACAAGAGCTCGATCATGCCCTGATCCTGTCGCGGCAGATCGATTACCTCGGCAAAATGCCGTTGGTTACTCCGAAGCCGGTCCGCACATCGGAAAACGCGAGAGACATGCTTCGCTACGATCTGGACAATGAAAACGAAACCATTCGTAATTACCGCGATCGCATTCCGCAATGTGAAGCGATTGGAGAATATGCGATGGCTGAACAGATTCGCGGGATCCTCGTGCAAGAGCAGGACCATCAAATTGATTTAGCCACTGCGCTCGGCGAAGAAGTTCCGGACGTCAGCGCCGGTGCCAAACGACGTACTGTGCGCAAGCGCCGCTAACGCGGTTCGAAACGGCTGTCGCGACCCGTATTGCAATTACGCCCTGTGACGCGGCACTACGGCGTGACAGATCTCTCCTTGACAGCTTAGGAGAGGAGACTAGACTCCTAAGTAGTTTAGGAGTCATCATGAACGAGGAAGCCGAACTGTTGCCGGGCACACTGGATTTGCTCATCCTCAAAGCTGTCTCACTCGGGCCGCTCCATGGTTATGCCGTTCTGGCCCGGATCGAGCAGATTTCTGGACAGCGGTTGTTCGTCGAGCAGGGAGCGTTGTATCCGGCCTTGTTCCGGCTTGTGCGACAGGGATTGCTTAAGACGGAGTGGGGGAAATCCGAAAACAACCGGCGGGCGAAGTTTTACGAACTAACCGCCAAAGGCGGCAGGCGTCTACGGCAACAGACAGAAGGGTGGAAGCGACTAGCCAGCGCGATGGGTTCAGCGCTGGCGGCACGGCCAGGCGAAGCATGAATCTGATCTCATATCTCCGTTCAAACCTCCTTTATGATGTGCATCCGAACGATGCGATTACCTTTTTTTCCGTCGCTCTCCTCTTCATTGGCGTTGCGTTGCCGGCGTATTATTTCCCAGCTTTGCGCGCAACAAAAGTAGATCCAATGATCGCTCTTCGCGATTCGTGAGCGTTTTCACTTCGCTCTTCTCGGGTGGGAGAACGAGAAGGAGAAAAGAAAAAACTAGCGGGAGTTGGCTCGACAATCAGGCGTTCTCGCGGTCGCGCGGGTTTTTGACGGAAGTTTGTTCCAAACTTGTCGACGCTGGTAGATCAGCATGCAGCCTTCCGTATCCGTGGCCGCAGCCTTGATCGTGGTCCCGGTAGAACGGATAGCTTGTTCGATTTTCTTTTCACTCGTGGCCAGCGGATCGTAAGAAACGTGCAGCGCGCCGCTCTCTATTTTGGTTTCGATTACGCCGTCGAGCGCTTTTACCGCTTATCTCCTTTTGGCGGACTGGATCATCGAGCTCTTTAATCTCAATTCGAGCGGACATGGTTTCCCTCAGACTCGAATCGGCTGGGTCAGATTTGTTCTTCATGTCTTATAAGGACGTTCGTGCGAGGCGTGATGATTTCGTGTATCGAACGCGCGCTCGCGATATCGCTGCTCTCGCGTTTCGAAACTGGAAGTGCGATTGGTCTGCGTGTTAGGAGCACTCACCACTCATGATGTTCCGCTGATCGCGACCATAGCCGTCAGTCTGGCCTTTGCATTTGTTGGGGGATTGCTGGCGGTGCGACTGCGTTTGCCGCCATTGGTGGGGTATCTTTTGGCCGGTATTGTCGTCGGCCCGTTCACACCCGGCTTCGTGGCGGACGCAAAGCTTGCTCCGCAACTGGCGGAGATTGGCGTGATCCTGCTTATGTTCGGAGTCGGTACGCATTTTTCGATCCGCGAGCTTTTCGCCGTGCGCCGTGTGGCGTTGCCCGGTGCTTTTACGCAAATCATCGTTGCGACTGCGCTGGGCGCTGGCGTGGCAATCTTATGGGGGTGGTCGTTAGGCGCGGGAATTATATTTGGGTTGTCGTTATCAGTCGCAAGCACGGTGGTATTGCTGCGCGCGCTCGAGGATCGGGACATGATCAAGTCGAATGATGGACGCATCGCGATCGGATGGCTGGTCGTGGAAGATCTGCTGATGGTGCTCGCGCTCGTGCTGCTGCCCGTGTTGACCGGAGTATTAGGTGGAACCGTGTCTGATAACACCGGCAACGGAAGCCTTTGGGTGGCGCTCGGAATCACGATCGGAAAGGTCGTTTTATTCATCGGACTGATGCTTATCGCCGGTGTGCGCTTTTTTCCGTGGCTCTTATCGCGCGTGGAACGGACCGGCTCGCGCGAATTGTTCACCCTCGCAGTGATAGCGCTCGCGCTCGGCGTGGCGTTTGGTTCTGCCAAACTTTTTGGAGTCTCCTTTGCGCTGGGCGCGTTCTTTGCGGGAGTGGTCGTAAACGAATCCGATCTAAGTCATCGCGCAGCCAGGGATCTCCAACCGTTGCAGGACGCATTCACGGTTTTGTTTTTCGTCGCAGTGGGAATGCTGTTCGATCCTTCGATCCTCATCCGGCAACCGCTACAGGTTTTAGCCGTGCTTGCTATTATCGTGATAGGAAAATCGTTAGCTGCGTTCGGCATTGTTCGAGTGCTGGGAGGCCCAAAGCGGACAGCACTCATTGTCTCGGCTGCGCTTGCTCAGATCGGTGAATTTTCGTTTATCCTCGCCGGCTTGGGGGTAAACCTGCGTCTGCTTCCCGCGGAAGGTTTGAATCTAATTGTCGCCGGCGCGCTGCTTTCGATCACTTTCAATCCGGCGGTGTTTAGTGCGGCGCTCGCCTTCGCTGGTCGCGAGGACGAGCGTCGGCAAGAGGCGTGATGGCCACCCACGCGCGGAAACTGCAGCTGTGCTCGCCGCGGCGAGCACGTCTCCAACTCTGCGCATTAGCATGCATCGCAAGCGGCTTATGATGTACCGTCTTGGCTGGAATTGGCCAAGGTTCGTTGGCGCGGTAAAAATTTGTAGCGGCGTTTGTGTCAAACGCCGAACGTCATTAACAGGCGCTCGCCGCGGCGAGCGCCTCTACAACAAGCCATGAACACGATTCAGGGTTATCACGTCATTAAGCCAGACGACCTGCGCTGGCGGCCGTCGAACTTGATGAAAATTCCCAATGCGGATTATCTGGAACGCACCGGCAGCGAAAATCTTGGCGCGCGACTATGGCGATTGCCGCCCAAAAGCGCGAACACGCTGCACAAGCATATCCGCTCGGAGGAATTTTATTTCGTTCTCGAAGGCACGGGCCGCATTCGCGTCGGCGACGATACGTTGACGGTGCCGAAATACGGAGGCGTGCTGGTTGGGCCGGACCAGCTGCGCCAGGTGTTCAACGACACCGATGTAGAGGTGCTGTGGGTCATCGTCGGCGCACCGGAAGAACTGGAATTTTTACAAGGTTCGAAATCCAAGATCGATCTTTCGCTGATATATCCAGTGGACCCGACACAACTGCCAAAGGAACTTGCCGGCGTGGAGTGGCCGCCGAAAGACCGATGAGTGACGAACGACGACAAGGTTAAGAAATGGAAATCAAAAGACTCGGTTCCCGAAGTTCCGTTAGAGGATCAGCTGATTGGTTCACAGGAACTGTGCGCATCGATCCGCTGTTCGAAGCGGTTGAACCGGCACGTGTGCGCGGCGCGAACGTGACGTTTGAGCCCGGTGCTCGCACCGCATGGCATACGCATCCACTTGGTCAGACTTTGATTGTTATCTCCGGCGTTGGTTGGGCGCAACGCGAGGGCGGCCCGATCGAGGAGATCCGGCCAGGCGATGTCGTCTCGTTTTTGCCTAACGAGAAGCATTGGCACGGCGCAACGCCGACCATTGCGATGACGCACATCGCCATTCAAGAGGCGCTCGACGGCAAAGTCGTCGAGTGGATGGAGAAAGTCAGCGACGCTGAGTATCAGCGGACGTGATTTTGTAATCCGTTACGGTTATTGTTAGCACGGTTATCAAGGTGGGCGTTTAGGTCGTGACGTCCGGTTACCCGCGCATTATGAATGTGACAGCATGAAGGTGCTAATCAGTTCTCTGATGATTGCGACCGCAGTCGTTACTTTGATTCGCGCGCAGGAGGAGAGCGCGTCGCCAACAGAGGAAGCAAAGATGTATCCCGAGGTTCCGAAGCAATATGAGGTTGGCGAAGACACTATCTCGCCCGACGGCAGGTTCGGAATTCTTTATCCAGTTCGTGATGAAAGCTCGAATGAGGGACCTGCGTTTCGCAATGTTCTCGTCCGACTGAAGCCTTACGAAGTCATCAAGGAGCTCGATGTCGATCCGGCGTGGAAAGAAATCCGTGGCGCGCCGGCCGCAAAATGGGGTGGAAATCAGTTTGTTGCGATCTGGCGTCAGATGAAATGGGGTAATGAAGATCTCGTCGTGTACGAGCTAGTGAACGACAAAGTCAAACGCGAAGAGAAGATCTGGCCGGAGATCGTCAAGTATTTCGATCGCGATTTTCATCAGCGGTTTCTGAAAAATTATCCGAAGGAATCCGATAGCTACACATTTGTGGCGGACACCTCGGACGTGAAGAGTTTTGAATTCAAAGACAACAAGTTGTTGCTGAACATTTCTGCCGAAAACAAACCAAACCTAGCTCCCGGCCCGGTTTGGAGCGCGGAACTGCATGGGATCTGGGATCTCGACAAAGCCAAGTTCGACAAAGTCGATTTTAAACCTGGCGAAATTAGTGTTCGAAAGCCGGAAGACTGACCAACGCGATATGAAAATGTTTCTATCTTTTGTTTGTGGTGCCGTCGTGATGCTTGGTTTTAATGCCATGCGAGGTGCCAATCCTTCACACCACGTTTACGAATTGCGCATGTATCACGTTAACCAAGGCAAAACCGAAGCGTTGCAAGCGCGATTTCGTGATTACACCGACGCCCTCTTCAAGCGACACAACATGAAAAGCATTGGTTATTGGGTGCCCGAAGATGCGCCCGCATCGCAAAACCTGTTTATCTACATCCTGGAGCATCCCAGCCGTCAAGAAGCGGAGAAGAATTGGGCCGCGTTCCAAGCCGATCCGGAATGGAAAAAGGTCAAGTCCGAATCCGAGGCACAAGGACCACTGGTTGATCATATCGACCGCTACTTCATGGGCCCTACCAGCTATTCAGCGCTTAATTGATCTCTCAGGAAAACTGGAAAGCATTAAGCGAATTTAGGATTTCAGACTCCGTCACCTTACGATTTCGTCGCTACTGCGAGCTTTGTCTTCTATCCCGCAAAATCCCTTTCCTGGGTTTCCTTAGAGATTTTGCGTAGAACCAAATGAAACCGGTACGGGTGGAGGTGAACGACAAAATCCAGAAGGGCTACGTCTATTTCCGCACAAAACCGATGGGGCGCGCATTCCGACCGGGATTCACGCCCGAGTTGACGCCGAAACAGATGCTCGAGCTCGGCGTGTTCGGCGGCAAATACATGACCGATTGCTGGAAAGAATTTCCATCGAGTTGGTTCAAGCGCGCGAAGCTTTCGCAAGAACGACATCGTGCGTTGCTGAATTATTTTGGCGTGAACGCATCGCAACCACTATCGGAATGGCGGCGCAAAGGTTGGATTCATCCAGACGATCCGCGCGGCTGGTTCCAATGGTATTGCCGATATTATTGCGGACGCCGCAGTGAAGATGATTTGCGTCAGATTGCGCGTTGGCACGCGGTTCGGCGGCATGTCTCGCAGTTGAAGAAAAATTGTAAACCTCGCGATCTCAATTGCCGTCGACGGCAGCGCCAGGCGTTGCTGCATTGGGCCTACGATTCGCGAAAGATCTGATCAAGGAGATTGCTCATGAACGGGGGAACTATACCAGATGCGCCGTGACATTGACTTGCGATATTCGATCGCGAGCAACAAGTTTCACCATGCAATCAACTACCTACAAAGCGAAAGCTTATTCGGCTGCCAGTGAGACGTCGTCGCTCGCCTCAACGACAATTGCGCGACGCGATCCCACCGAGCGGGACGTGCAAATTGAAATCCTTTTTTGCGGCATTTGCCACTCCGACCTTCACTCGGTTCGCAACGAATGGAGCGAGTTCATGGCGACGAACTATCCGATCGTTCCGGGTCACGAGATCGTCGGCCGTGTAACCAAAGTCGGTTCGGCCGTTACCAAGTACAAGCCAGGCGATCTCGTCGCGGTTGGTTGCATGGTGGACTCCGATCGCACCTGCCCAAATTGCAAACGCGACCTCGAGCAATTCTGCCCGAACATGACGCTCACTTTCAAT
>Ga0185299_10001361_pt1 | contig 48420 bp, 44 predicted proteins | sample PaiPotPPA55metaG_FD_128002 | JGI IMG/M metagenome (GOLD analysis project Ga0185299, IMG submission 128002) | Iron sulfur acid spring bacterial and archeal communities from Banff, Canada, to study Microbial Dark Matter (Phase II) - Paint Pots PPA... ... | reverse complement strand
GGGAAGGGGAACTGCCCCCTTCCCCTGCAACCCCATCCCCAAAATCAACCCAACCCAATCGGCGAGGGCACAACTTTGAAACCGGACATTTCACTTGCTACAAAAACCGGACATTTTAACTTGCTACGGACATGTACCGCAGGACACGTGTCAAGACTGATTAGAAATGTCCCCATCGTTAACTAATTAGAAATGTCCCCTTTTTGTGGTTGATGCTGTCGTTGGGATGCGCACTGAAGCGAAGCCCTGTAGTTTAGGGCGAAGCAGAATCGGCGGATCGCTTCACTCCCGATGGACAATTTCCGGAACGATCCACAAGCGCATGCGGCGCAGAAAATCAGGGAGTAAATTCGTTCTCCGGCAAACGGCAATGGGTGCAACGATCAAATCCTTTTGACCTGCTCTGGCGATGGCGGCGCTATCGGCTTCCCGAAGCCGCTGCTGCCGTCGTTCTGGCGTAGTACCCGCTCTTGGTCCGCACCATCAGCTTGCTGTGACCCTTGGCCTTCGCGTCCACGCGGATCTGCCGAAAACCACCGCTCGATCTCGGATTCGTCGGCTTATATCCAATGGTGTATTGGTTCCGGATATCGTGCGCCACTTGCCGACTGATCTCATCCACTTCGTCCAGCGTCTTGGGAAAAAACGCCAGTCCCCCGGTTCGTTGCGCGATAATCTCCAGCGCATGCTTGGCTCGCTTGGGATGCTCTTCATCCCCTAAAATTCCCAGCGCGTACACCGACGGGCCATTTTCTTCCTGCAACTGCTTCACCGCCTGCTCCAAAGTCTCTCGGCTGGCGTTGTCTTCTCCGTCCGTCACCACGAACAATACTTTCCGCTCCAGTTTCGCATCTCTCTTCAGGTGATCGGCGGACGCGACTATAGCTTCGTAAAGAGCAGTCCCACCCTTGGCGTCAATCTTTTCCAGCGCCTCTTTCAATTTCAGCAGGTCATTGGTGAAATCCTGATCGAGATAGTATTCGTCGTTAAAGTTCACCACGAAAACCTCGTCCTGGGGATTACTCGACCGCACCAGATTCAGCGCTGCCTGGTTGACCTTGGCCCGCTTTTCCCGCATCGATCCGGAATTATCAATCACGATCCCCATCGCCACCGGAATGTCTTCATGATGGAAGGAAATAATCGTCTGCGGTTTGCCATCCTCCGTTATGGTGAATGCATTCTTGTCCAAATCGGTCACAATGCGCTGCTTGTCATCCACAACCGTGGCGTGCAAAACCACTTCGTCGACGTCTTTGCGGATAACGAATGTTCCATTGTCCTCGGAATTTTTCTGTTGGCCAGACGGTTGCTGGCCCGAAGGAGCCGGGGGCTTTTCGCCCCTGCTTGATTGAGACTCGTTGGATGTAGAGGGAGTAGCAGATGTAGCAGGAGATTGGACCTGAGAGAGCGCCAACCCGGAGCGCCCGGGCATCGATTGGGCCAGTGCCGCAGCCAGGGCTCCAGCCCAAATCGTGAAACTCAAAACAACAATAAAGTAGCCTACACCCTTATTCTTCGGGCGCGTAATATCCGGTCCTGGCATACACTCGCAGTGGCGGCAGTCCTTTCGGCGGTAGTAACTTCACCTTGATCTTACGCCATTTGCCGTCCCGCGATCCGTTGTGCGGACGATAGCCCAGCACGTATTGATTTCGCAGTTCGATGCCAATCTTTGTCGCTACATCCGCTAGATCGTTTGGATTTTCCACCGTAAACGCCCGCCCACCGGACAGTTCCGCAACCTGACCCAGCAGCTCAGGACCCAGGCGTTCTTCCTGGGTTTGGAAATAACGGTCGTAAATGCCGATCGCATAGACCATCACATCCGCTTCTTTCACCAATGCCTTGATTTCACCCTCGGTGTAGCGGCTGTGATTATCGCCGCCGTCGGAAATGATCAGGAGAGCCTTTTTCGCATACTTTGCCTGCCGCATCTTCGTGACGCCCATATAGATCGCATCCAAGAGCGCAGTGCGCTTTCGTGGCACGGTGAATACCAGCTTGCCCTGAATCTCATCCACTGAACTGGTGAAATCGCTCACCACCTCGGGCTCGTCCGAGAATGTGATCATGAAGAACTCATCCTGCGGATTGGCGGTCTTGAAAAATTCCACCACCGCATCCTTCGCCCGGTCCATCTTGCTGCTCATGCTTCCGCTGGAATCGAAAATCACCCCCAGCGAAACCGGAGCATCCTCACTGGAGAAAGTCTTGATCTCCTGCCCCGCGCTGCCCTCGAACAGCTGGAAGTTTTCCTTCTCCAGTCCAGTCACCAGCCGGTTCATCGGATCCGTGATCGTCACCGGCACCAGCACCAGATCCGCCGATGCCCTCAGTGGACGTACATGGGCATTCAAGGAGGGCGAGACTATGCTCTCCTTCGTCATTTCTTCCGTCTTTGCCTTTTCCACGGTCCGCGGCGTGACGTGAATGTCGTTCACGTCGGTCTGCGCCAGCGCAGGGGTCAACCAACCGAAGCAGGAGCACAATGCAAACAGGGAGGCCCAGAAGAGAACAGAAAGGAAAGCATCAGGACCACACGAGATCGTCCGTAACCGGACGGGGCTCAGATTCCAGGGTCGAAGTAAACCGTACTTCCCGGCTCGGAACATCGGGCGATGCAACCGGCGCTCATCCGCGGAGGACATAAGCACCTCAATTGGCCGCGATAATATCACAGCTTCCCCCGAGTGGCTGCGCCTTTTTTTGTCAAATCTTGATGACAACCCAGAATGGACGCCCAATTCGGGCGTTTCATTCAAGAGCCCGCGATCACCCAGCCGGAATTCGCCGCCACCTTGCTACAATCAGAAGCTTCCATGGCTGACATTGTTCCCTTCCGCGCGTTTCGTTATGCGAATGATCAGGGTAAAGAGCCGCAACGGCTATCCCATGCTCAAGTCGTCACTCAACCCTACGACAAAATCACTCCTGCGCTTCAGGATCGCTATTACGCTGCCAGCCCGTACAACCTGGTTCGCATCATCCTCGGTCGCCGTGAAGCGGATGACAATCCGGCAAACAATGTATATTCCCGCGCGGCTTCCTATTTTAGCGACTGGCGCCAGCGAGGCATCCTCCGCCAGGATTCTCGGCCGTCCTTATACGTCTATTCTCAGCGCTTTATGCTGCCCGGTTCAACCGCGCAATTGGAACGCCGCGGATTCATAGCTCTCGGCCGCATTGAGGACTATTCCGCCGGCGTCGTCTTCCGGCACGAGCAAACCCTGGCCAAGCCCAAGGCTGACCGACTCGATCTTCTCCGCGCCACCCGCGCCCACTTCGGCCAGATTTTCATGCTGTACGAAGACTCCGGCCAAGTCGAATCTCTCCTCACCACCCCGGCCGAGCCTGACATTGCCGTTACCGATGAATATGAGGTTCTGCATCGCGTCTGGCAGGTTTCTGATCCCAAAGTCATCGATTCGGTCCGCACCGCCATGAGCGACAAAAGACTCATCATCGCCGACGGACACCATCGCTACGAAACCGCCCTTACCTATCGTAACGAGTGTCGAAGCAGCGGAGGCCCTGCCCCCGCATCATCTTCCACGGATCAACAAGATTCTGCTCCCTACGAGTTCGTCATGATGACCTTCGTCAACCTGAACAGCCCCGCACTCCTCATCCTGCCCACGCACCGCGTCGTCCATAGCCTGCCTTCCTTTTCCGAAGAAGCCTTCCGCAATTCAGTCCGAACCTTCTTCGACGTAGATGAACTCGACGCCCCCATCGACGCGGTCCGTGCAACCACCATGCTTTGCGAGTGTGGACGCTCCGGACCCAGCCTGCTCGCCGTCACCGCCAACCGATCCTTTCTGCTGCACCATCCCAATCCCAATGCCGCGCAAAACCTTGCCGGCCTTTCCCACCGTCAACAATCGCTTGACGTGGTGCAACTCCATAAGGTCCTGTTGGAAAATGTTTTGCACCTGACAGAAGAATCCATGCGCAACCAGCAGAATCTTTCCTACGTTCGCGATGCCACCGAGGCCCTGTCGCATCTGCAAGGCAGCCCTCGTGCCGACGTTGTTTTCCTGATGAACCCTTGCCGCGTAAGCCAAGTCCGCGATATTGCCTTCGCCGGTGAAGTCATGCCCCAAAAATCCACCGACTTCTACCCCAAGCTTCTCAGCGGATTGACGGTCTATGCCCTCGACTAGCCCTCGTGCGGGGACAGCCGCCCCTTCGACCAGCTCAGGGCAAGCTCTCGGCTGTCCGACCGGGCGAAGCCCGGCCGCCCGGCAACTCCCGGTTCGCTTTGACCTCCGGGGGGCCCTGCACCTCGTTTTCTTCCTCGGCTCCCTACTGTTCTTCCCGGTCCTGCTCTCCGCCGCTGTTCCTCAAAAACGTCTCTCCATCTACTCCACCGTCGCCAACTATTCCCTCCCAATCGTGCAGCGCCAAGGCCGCGACTACGTCGGCTTGCTCGAACTCCTAGAACCCCTCGGCACCGTCAGCGCCAAGGCCGACGGTTTGCACTGGCGTCTCCACTACAACAACATTCTCGGAGAGTTCACCGTCGACAAAAATCACGCCCGCATCCAGGGACACGACGCCGATCTTTCCGCCAAGTTTCTCATGGAAAACGGACGTGGCTTGGTGCCACTCGCTTCCCTCAATTCCCTCTTGCCTCGTTTCCTCGGCGGTCCCGCAACTCTGCACGAGGAGTCTAACCGTCTGTTCATCGGCAACGTGGCTACGCACTTCACCGCGTCGGTCGCCCCCGACGATTCCTCCCACCTCATCTTTCAGTTCACAGCGCCCGTCAATCCCTCCGTCGCCACTGAACCGGGCAAACTGCACATGACCTTCAGCCACGAACCTATCACCGCGCCCGCGTCCCCCACTCTCACCTTCGCCAGCAAGAACATTCCCTCCGCCGAATATTCCGAGAGCAACGGTGCCGCCCAAATCACGGTTACTACAACCGTTCCGCTCATGGCCGCCTTCAGCAATGATGGCCGCACGATCACACTCACTCCCGCGAAATCGCAACCCGCCGCCGCCACAGCCCTCAAACCATCCACCCCTGTGCCGCAGAACGTTCCGGCCACGCAAGCATCGGCGACTCCCGCTTCTGCCCCGCGCCGTTACTTCGCGGTCGTCGACGCCAGCCACGGTGGCTCCGATCGTGGCGAGGCCCTCAGCCTCACTCTCGCCGAGAAAGACGTCTGCCTCGCATTCGCACGCCGTCTCCGCCAGGAACTGGAGAGTCGCGGTATCTCCACCCTTGTTCTTCGAGATTCCGACGCCAACCTTTCCATCGACGAACGCGCCTTCTTCGCCAATACCACGCATGCAGCCATCTACATAGCGTTGCACGCGGCTTCCAGTGGACACGGGGTTCGGCTCTACACCGCGCTGATTCCCTATGCTGACAGCGATGATCGCGGTCCCTTCCGCTCTTGGCCCACCGCGCAGGCTTCCTCTATCCCGCTGAGCCAGGCGGCAGCTGCCAGCGTCGCCGCCGCGCTGAAAAGGGCTGAGATCACCGTCCGCAGCCTCACTGCGCCCCTCCGTCCCTTAAACAACATTGTCACCGCCGCCATCGCGGTCGAAGTCGCCCCGCCCGCTTCTGACGTCTCTGCTCTCGCCGCTCCGGCCTACCAGCAACTGATTGCCGGCGCCGTGGCGAATGGAATCGTCGCCATTCGCACTCAACTCGGAGCGGTGCCATGATTGAAGAACCATGATTCCACGCCACTTTTTTATCGCGCTCTCCATCCTTATCGCGGCCGTTCTCGGGATGAGCCTTTACGCCTGGCACATGCGCGGACGCGCCGCCGCCACTCCCGTCCCCTCCCTCGACTCGGGACCCGTCGTCGCCCCCGTCGCAGGAAATACGGAACGAGTGACCTTGTTTGTGGCCTATGACGATATCGAGGTTCTCCGCTCCCAGTCTGCGCAAATTCCTATGCCCTCGGTCCGTCAGCAGCGCGCCGAAGAAGTCCTTCGCGCCCTCATCGCGCTGTATCTCGATAAGTCTTCGCCGCACCCGCTTCCACCCGGCTCCGACATTCGCAGCGTCTATCTCGTCGATCCCGGCCTCGCCGTCATTGACGTCAACGCCGCTTTCGCCGACGGCCACCGCTCCGGCGTGCTCGCTGAAGAACTTACCGTCACCTCTCTCATCCAGACGCTTTCCGAGAACATCCCCGGCATCCTGAAAGTGAAAATCCTGGTCGAAGGCAAGCAGCGCGATACCCTGGCAGGCCACGCGGATCTATCCAACTTCTTCGACGTCTCCGCCATCAATCAGCTAGCGTCGGAACTGCAATCCACTCAGTAGCCCGATACCTCCTGTCAAGAAAGGAAAGAATACAAATGCCAAAATCGTTGGCCGCGTTTCGGCGCAGCGGTCTGGTTTCCGGATCGCTGTGCATGCAGCCGTCTTTCTGCGCTGCCCAAGGGGAGGACGCAGTGGTTAAGGCGGGACCTGATCTCTGAAGTGCAGGAGTTTCGGCTCGTCGACCTGGAGGTGCGATGCGGGTGGCGAATTTCGACAGCTTCACCCTCGATTTCGCAAGGATGACCTTCCGGCGTGGGGAGCCGTTAGCTGCAGACAAAGCGCATTAGAAAATATGAATTTTGCAGCATCGACCCGTGAGTGGTCCGTAGCGCCTGGAACAGGGCCTAGCGAAAACGCTACTCCGCCTTCTCCGTCACCCACCGCGACACCGCCGTCACCCACCTCCGCGGCGCGAATCTCACCGACTCCGCCACAAGCCAGTTTCGCACTCCGGAAATCACCACCGTCTTGCCCGCCATCAATCCCCGATACCCGTCCCGCGCCACGGCCTCCCCCTTCATCGCTCCCATTTTCTTGACGAGCCGCGACCTCTCCATCCCTGCGCGCTTCTGGAAACCGGTGTCCGTAGGTCCTGGACAGAAACAGTTCACCACCACTCCTGTCCCCGCAACTTCATTCGCCAACGCTTCGGAAAACGAAAGCACATAGGCCTTGGTCGCATAATAAACAGCCATCAGCGGCCCCGCCTGAAAGGCCGCGGTCGATGCCACATTCATAATCTTGCCGCTTCGACGCGCGATCATCCCCGGCAAAAATAACCGCGTCAAATGTGTGAGCGCCGTAACATTCAATTGAATCTGCCCCAGAATTTCTTCCTCAGCCAATCCTGCGAACCCGCCATAGACTCCGAACCCGGCATTGTTCAGCAAAACATCCACCACCACGCCCTCGCCCTCCAAATGATCGAACAAAATCTTCGCAGCTTGTTCCGCTGCCAAGTCCAGCGCCACAGTCTTCACCGTAACCCCAAACTCCTCCTGCAGTTGAGCCGCAATCTGCTTCAGTTTGTCGCCGCTGCGAGCCGTCAGCACCAGGTTGTAGCGATCTTTGGCAAACAATTTCGCCAGTTCGAATCCAATGCCCCCGGATGCTCCGGTGATCAGGACGGTCCGAGTCGTCGAATCCATTTTTGTGGTCTCCCTGCGCGAATCCTAACAGCCCGAGGACGGGCTGGCAGATGGTATAGTGGTATGACCACTGTCATTTTTGACCGATACTTCAGCAAAAACAGAGCGACTGATTTTATAAGACTTCTTACAATACAACCTTGAGCTTGAGGAAGACCGATCATGCCAATTGCCACTATTAATCCCGCTACCGGCGAAACGCTGGCGACTTTTAAACCCCTTTCCACCTCTGAGATCGAGCAGAAACTCGAATTAGCAGTCACCACCTTCGGCTCCGAGCGCAAGACCCCGTTCGCAGAACGCGCCCGCCGCATGCTGAAGGCAGCCCAGATCCTTGAGCGCGACAAGGAGAAGTTCGCTCATCTCATGACTCTCGAAATGGGCAAGCCTTACAAAGCCGCCGTCGCCGAGGCCATGAAGTGCACCACGGCATGCCGCTACTATGCCGAGAACGCTGAACAAATCCTCGCCGACGAAGTCATCGAAACCGGAGCGAAAAAAACCTTTATCCGCTACCGTCCGATCGGACCCATCCTCGCCGTCATGCCGTGGAACTTTCCCTTCTGGCAAGTCGTCCGCTTCGCCGCTCCTGCTCTGATGGCCGGCAATGTCGGCTTACTCAAGCACGCCTCCAACGTTCCTCAGTGTGCCCTGGCCATTGAAGGGATTTTTCTCGAAGCCGGATTCCCCGCAGGCGCCTTTCAAACTTTGCTCATCGGTTCCCAACAAGTGGACGCTATTCTTAACGATCCGCGCGTGGTTGCTGCAACTCTGACGGGAAGCGAGCAGGCCGGCATCGAAGTCGGAATCGCCGCGGCCAAGCGCATCAAGAAAGTTGTTCTCGAACTCGGCGGCAGCGATCCTTTTATCGTCATGCCCAGCGCTGATCTCGACTCCGCCGTCGCCACCGCGGTCGAGGCTCGCGTCATCAACAACGGCCAGTCCTGCATCGCTGCCAAACGCTTCATCGTCCATGAATCCATTGCCGCCGACTTTGAAAAAAAGTTCGTCACCCGTATGAAGAATCTCCGCATCGGCGATCCCTTCGACGAAAAAACCGAACTCGGCCCTCTGGCGACTGCCAGCGCCGTCAAGGACCTCGACGCCGATGTTCAGAAAAGCATCAAAGCCGGCGCCAAACTCCTCACGGGCGGCCACAAACTCGAACTCCCCGGCAACTACTACGCCCCCACAGTTCTGACCGATATCCCGAAAGAATCTCCCGCCTACCGCGAAGAATTCTTCGGCCCCGTCGCCTCGCTGTTCCGCGTCAAAGATATCGACGAAGCCATCCGCCTGGCCAATGACAGTCGCTTCGGCCTGGGCGCCAGCGCCTGGACGGCGGATGACCGCGAGCGCGAGCGCTTCATCAATGAACTCGAATCCGGCATGGTCTTCATCAACAAAATGGTCGCCTCCGATGCCCGCATCCCTTTCGGCGGCGTCAAAAGTTCGGGCCACGGACGCGAACTCTCCGCCAACGGCATCCGCGAATTCATGAACATAAAAACCGTCTGGATCGCATAGCGCGCGCCTCTGCAATCCTTCAGACAGATCTCCCCGTGGTGCCCGGTGTCACCAGGGTTAAGGATTTTCTTGCCCTAGGAGTTTCCACTACTCATGGTCGCGATGAACCGTATCCATGGAGAAGGCCGGCAAGCACACCGCAATGTATTCAGCCCCGCCTTCGTGGGGAGTCGAGTAACGGATCCATTCCCCGGCGTGCGCGATGATCGCTTGGCCAGCGCTTACGTCCAGGGATCCCTTCTTGTGGTCCACGCGCAGCCTGCCCTTAAGAACGATGGTGAACTCGTCAAACGCGGGCGTCTGGCCGGGCTCAAGCCATCCCTCCGGGCTGCGCATGTGGGCCACGCTGGCAGCTGAGGTTTTCGTGTTGACGCGTCCAATATATTCGTCGATCAATTTGGCTTTGTTGCCGGCGGACGGAATCCGCGTCGGTTGCGGTATCAAGGTAGGCATAGGTTTGGATTTCCAAAACTAGGTTCGCCAATTTGAAATCGTGTCACTTCTCAACACAAGAGTGTAACGCGGCGGAGAGATCAAAGAGAACTCTCCGCCGCGTAGAGAATAAACAAACGCAACAGCCACAGTTAAGGACAAGGATGCGGCGTCGGCGGCGTTGCCGGAATCCCCGGAATGTGGGTCGATGGCGTTCCCGGCGATTCACCTACAGCCGGCGTTCCGGGAATGTCGATGTCGGGAGTGCCTGGCGTGCCCGGCGTGTAACAGATGCCGGGATCATTATTAGTCGACGGCAGGAATTGCGGCCGCGGCGAAATGGGCTGCTGTCGAGCAGGATGCCGCTCAGCGTCCCGGATGGCCTCGGCCACCTGATCCTGCTCAATAGAAAACGGATGTTGTAACACCACTTCTACAGGCGCGCCGACGTCCAGAAAAAAATTGTGGGAGCTGAAGAGCAGCGCGAGTGACGCGATGCCTCCCGCTGCCAAGCCGACGCCGCCCCCAATGGCCATACCTTTTACTCGGTCAGGTGGAAGGGTGAAGCTGGAAGCATTGTTCATGCATCCTGGCGTTGGGACCCCGCAACTGGGCGGAAGAGAGGTGTTTATGGGAGTGCCTTGCGAGCTGGTGAGAGAGTAGCCGATCAGTGTGCCCAGTCCGAGCCCCGCTGCAGGCAGCGCGAACGCTCCGATTATTCGGCCTTTGCCCGGATCTTTAATGGCGTAACCGTCGCCACTCTCCAGAGTCATCGGTCCGGCGATTGGCGCAACGTAGCCATCAGGATAGGTGATAGCCATGGATTGCAGCGACAGTTCAGCGCGGCCGCCGGTACGCGCCAGCTTGTCCACTTTCCCTTGCACAAAAGTGCCCGGCGGAATCACAACTTCATTTTCCGCGACCACCGGCGAAGTGGTTTGCGCGTAAATGTCATCTCCACGATGCACGTATCTGCTCTGTATGGGATGCATGAGCACCAGAGCAATACGAACGCCGGCTGGAACCGTAATCGTGGTGGCATCGCGCGCAGGACTTGCGGAGGCGACTGCGTCCTGGTTTGGGGAATCTTGACTGTGTGAATTTGCCTGCGCCGTAGTTGATTGCTGGGCCAGGCAGCTTGTGGATACCAACATCCATGCGCTTAATGCAAAACTTGGTTTGAGTTTTGTTTTGGTCAGAACTAAGAAGGGGCGAAGACGAAGTTTCGGAGACATCGGTGATACCTCCTGAAGGCGGAAACCTTCCCTTCTACTGCGCTCGCAGAGCCTTAAGTCAGCTCTCGCTTATAGTGAACCGCAAATTGAACGACAAGTTGTATAGAGATTGATGCAGAATTGAAAATATGAGTGGAGTTTTGTAAAAGCATGTCACCGTGTGACTGAGAATCACATCCGCAGCCCATTTCTCCTTGCCACCCGCGTCTGCCGCATTGGTGCGCACCGCCATCATTTACAATCCTCACTTATGTTCTATCGCTCCGATAATCGCTCTCCTGAACAACTGCGCCCGGTTTCGATCATCCCCGATTTCATTACCACAGCCGAAGGATCGGTGCTCATTGAAGTGGGAAACACAAGAGTGATTTGTACTGCGTCCATTGAAGAGACGGTTCCGCAGTTCATGCGCAACACGGGCAAAGGATGGATCTCGAGCGAGTACGCCATGATTCCCCGCGCCACTCTTACCCGCACTTCGCGCGAAGTGGCCAAGGGACGCCCCAGCGGACGCACTCACGAAATCCAGCGCCTGATTGGACGCTCGCTGCGCGCTATAACCGATCTGACCCGGCTCGGGGAGCGCACCATCTGGATCGATTGCGACGTGATCCAGGCAGACGGTGGAACCCGCACCGCCTCCATTACCGGCGCCTTCGTCGCGCTTGGCCTCGCGCTCGAAAAGTTGGTTGAGGCCGGAACCCTGACTTCAGTTCCTTTGAAAGATTTCGTTGCCGCCGTTAGCGTGGGAATTGTGGATGGAGAAATCTTGCTCGACCTCTGCTATGAAGAGGACTCGCGCGCTGACGTTGATATGAATTTCGTAATGACCGCCGGATACAAAATGGTGGAAATCCAAGCCACCGCCGAGCGCCAGGCCTTTGATGAAGCCCAGTTCGCAAAGATGATGGCCTACGCCCGCCAAGGCGTCCAGTCCCTCATCGCAAAGCAGCAGGCAGTGCTGAGCGCTCTGACACTAAGGCAGTGATCGCATTGTGACACCGAGCGTTTGGGTGGCACGCTAGGGTGGCGTGTTTGGGTGGCGCAGAGCTTGGGGCGCAACGTTGGGTAGCGCAGCGTATGGTGCAGGCTTGCTGGTACTGCGTTGGGTGGCCCAGCGCTTTCAGGTGTAATAGTCTGAACTCGACCTTGCGGAGAGTGATGGCGAGGTTCGATCTATCGGACACAGGCAGTATCCCCGATTGGGGGTTTTGAGCGTTATGGCGATCTTGCGTCAACTCATCCCAACTGATACCGCGCAGGAGCTTGGCGGAGAGCGCGACTTGCGCTCAGCAGTTCGGCTGAAACAGCGTCAGCTCGATGTCTCGCAGCAGAACTCCGTTGCCCCCAGCGCTTATTGCTTTGTCACCTGGATGCTCTTTGCGCCGGTTGTCAGCGTGAACCCCGCTGTGTGAGTCGTGAACGATCCGTTAAGCGAGCCGAACGTCAGGGCGATGTAGGACTGGCCCGACTTCGGGGGACGCTTGGGGTTGACGGTTACGTTGAGGGCGCCAGACAGTGTGGCGCTCGAATTGACATGGAGTGTCGAGCCGAACTGCTCGGTCAGCGCAGCGCTCGACGTCTGGGTGTAGTTGCCCGTCACGGTCAGGCTCCCCTGAGGCGCAACGTTGCCATTGTTCGTGACCGAACTCGCTACGGTTCCGCTTCCTCCGAGCGTCGATCTCGGTTCGACACTGACTGAGGTGGCGCTCAGCGAGCCGCCCATGTTCGTCGTGGCTCCCGACGCTTGTGTGTACGTACCGTTGACCGTCAGTGATCCGCTCACGTCGATGATTCCCTGAGAGGTGAGGTCTTGGGCGACGGTTAGCGTAGCGCCATCAAAGAGCGCGAGCACGGCGGTTGAGCCTACCGAGGTGAGCGTCGCCAAGGCGTTGTGGCCGGAAGCGTCCTCCACGGCGGAGCCCGTGCCGTCCATCGATACCACGGTGCCAAATGCCACGGTGCCCTGCGTCGTGATTTGTGAGATGTCGCTCGGGAATATCAGCACACCACTGGAGACGAGCCAGTTGCCGCCACTCAGGTTTCCGTTTTGTAGCTGGACCGGGTTGTCTGTGAGTCGCAGCGTCCCCCCGGCGCCAACGGACACGGTGCCGGCGGCGTTCGAGAACGCCGGGCTTGTGATGGAGCTGTTGTCGTACGAGTCGATGCCGCCCGGAGACGGGAGGTCGATCGACCCTGCGGACAACGTGGTCCCAAACAGAGTGATGCCTCCCTGGTTGATCAGCGAGGTCGCAATCGAGACCTTCTCCGATCCGAACAGGAGCGACCCACCCTCGGCTACCTGAATCGAATGGACAGAGATGGACGGCGTTGCGGTTGCGTCAGCGGTCGTCAGGGTCGGGATGCAGACGTCGCTCGTCGGGCCTGGTACCTTGCGCGGGCTCCAGTTGCCGGCCATGCTCCACGAGCATGATTGTACTGAACAAGCATTCCCGGTCCAGGTGACGCTGCAGGACTGCGCCTGAGCGAGGATGTTGCCGCCGTAAATGATGGCAGCCAGCAAGACGGCCGCGCGCAAGAACTGCTTTGCGGAGTGGATCTTCATAGCCTTCTCCTGAGCGGTCTTGTTTTCGGAAGTATTTAGCCTTGGGCAGGGTCGAGGCTAGCGCGAGTATTATGGGCAGAGTCGGACCAAGACGTGTCTGCGAATGGTCAAAGATTTGTAAAACCTTGGTAAAAGTCTGGTCCGCACGTCCGGTCCGCCAAGAAACGAAACTGCTCCCGTCCCTCACGCTCTATCGAGGACGGGCCTTCGATGCGTCGCGGTCTACTTCTTTTCTCCGCACCTTTCCGCCCTCGCCTCGAGACTCCGCGGCCACCTGAGCAGGATTCTTCCCCAGCGATGCCCCTATAGCCTCTTCCACCGCCCGCAACTCAATCTTCTTGCCTAATCTTCTTGACCGTTTACTCATGCTTACATCATGGCACAACCTGACCATCTACCACGAAGTCTACGCGCAGTACGGCGATTGTCGCAGTACTCAGTTGTGTGGCCTAGCGATTTCGTCGCGGGCTTTGGGTGGCGATGCTTCCAGCGCGGCGGCGATAAAGTCGCGGACCCTCGCCCGGCGATCCACCTCACTCCCTCTCAACCGCCGACCCCAGCTTGCTAGCCCCGTCTCCCCATCGCTCGCGCAGAATCCGATTGATCGGCTCCGAACAGAACCGAGCCACAATTTCCCCCAAAACACCTGAGATCAGAACCACGCAGACAAACAAACCCGGCACTCCGCTTACCGGTCGACCAATCGCGACGAACAGCGAAAAGACCCCCAGCACGACGAACATATGCGTCAGGTAAACTTCGTAGCTCCGCTGCCCCAAACTAAGCAGTGGCCCCAGCACCCTCGGACTCCTCCATCTCGTCTGCGCCCCCAGCGCGATCAACATACAAGTCCCCAAGGCCACGATCGTCATATCGAGTCCGCTCCGGTCCAATCCCCACGCCTGCGTCTTGAGTGAGAACCCCAAGCTGAACGCCAGCATGGCCGTCCCAAAGGTCATCAGGAGTCGAAGGGCGGCGTGCGAAAGCCGACGCTTCTCCAAGACCAGCGCAGTCAGACATCCCAGAGCAATTGCATCCATCCCTCCCAGATATGAATATTCCCGCCAGACCTCATTCCCATGCGCCAACCAGGCCCTTGCTAACGGACCCATCACGGCAAATCCGGCGAGCAGCGCAATCAGCAGCTTCCCCCGCCATAGGACCCGGCAAGTCAGCGGAAAAAATAGATAGAACATCTCCTCCACCGATAGCGACCAAAGAATGTCCCAGCTGCCCGGTAGAAATCCGCGCCGTGCTTCCAAAATGTTTACATGGAAAGTAAGCACCGCGGCCAGAGCGCGTCCGAGCCCTCCAGTCTTCGCCGGGACAATGAAGTGCGTTACGTGCGCAAAATGGAGCGCGCTCAGTATCGTCAGCAGCACCACCAGCAATGGCGCGATGCGCGCGAACCTCATTTGGTAGAACGCACGAACGTTCACCGCCTTCAGCATTCCCCAGCGGCGAAGCGTAGTCGACGTGATCAGAAATCCCGAGACCGCGAAGAAAATCTGCACTCCCCGCTGCCCATTCCATACGAGCGAGGAAACAATCTGCGCCGGAATCCCGTTCGCGCAGGGCACATCTGCCGAAAGAAGTCGCATGTTGACGTGGTTCATCAACACGAGAAAGATGGCCAGCCCGCGCAGCAAATCCACCCCATCCAGCCGTTCCCAACTGCGTCGCGACTGCATCGACTTACCCGAGCTCATGCGCCATTCCCGCGACTCAGACCCCGAGAGCCATACACGAAGCTTCGTTTTTGGGAATGAGAAATTCCGTGCGGAGTGATCACTGCGCAAAACTGAGGGCCGAGAACCAACAACCCATTCCTCACTCCCACTCAATCGTTCCTGGAGGCTTGGAGGTAATGTCATACACCACGCGGTTCACGCCCTTCACCTCATTCACAATTCGAGTGGAAATATTTTTTAGCACCTCATGCGGCAGCGGGACCCAGTCGGCGGTCATCCCATCCTCGGAACTCACCGCCCGCACCGCGCAGGTATACGCATAGGTGCGCATATCGCCCATCACGCCCACCGACATTACCGGGAGCAGTACGGCAAACGACTGCCATATTTTCGTATACAGCCCCGCGGCCTTGATCTCGCCGACCACAATATCGTCACACTCACGCAGCAGCGCCAACCGCTCCGGCGTGACTTCACCGAGAATGCGTACTGCCAGCCCGGGTCCAGGGAAAGGCTGCCTCTGCAAAATTTCTTCCGGCATTCCTAAGTCTCGGCCAATCTTGCGGACTTCATCTTTGAACAAGTCTTTCAGCGGCTCGATTAATTTCAACTTCATTTTTTCCGGCAGCCCGCCCACATTGTGATGCGACTTGATCACCTGCGACGGGCCCCGCACCGAACGCGACTCGATCACATCCGGATACAGCGTGCCCTGAACAAGATAGTCGACGCTTCCCTCTTGTTGGGCGATGCGATGCGCTTCATCCTCAAATACGGCAATAAATTCGTTCCCGATAATCTTGCGTTTTTTCTCGGGATCGCTGACGTCCTTGAGCTTGTCAAGAAAACGATCGGTCGCGTCGACCGCATCCAGCCTCAGCCCCAGCTTATCGCGCAAAGTCTGCTGAACTTTTTCGAACTCGTTCTTGCGCAGCACTCCGTTGTTCACGAAGATGCTGGTCAGCCGCGACTTGCCGCTGGAATCGCGCAACGCCCGGTCCACCAGCACGGCCGCAACCGAAGAATCCACTCCGCCGGAAAGCGCGCAGATCGCATTCCCGCTCCCGACTTGTTGCCGAACTTGTTCCACAGTCGAGTCGATAAAATGTTGCGCCGTCCACACGGGCTTCGCTCCGCAGATCTGAAACACGAAGTTGCGCAGCATCTCCGTGCCGTTCCGCGTGTGCTGTACTTCCGGATGGAATTGCACGGCAAACCACTTCTTCGCCACGTTCTGAATTCCCGCAACCGCATGAACGGTCTTGGCGGTCAACTCAAATCCGGGAGGCAGCTCCAAAGCCTCGTCCCCATGCGACATCCAAACAGCCTGCTTCTTAGCCAGGCCCTGAAACAACACCGACTCGGCGACGATGTCGATCTCCGCGTGTCCGTACTCCCGCTTATCCGCCGGTCGCACCTTGCCGCCCAGCGTGTGCACCATGAACTGCAGTCCGTAACAGATCCCCAGCACCGGCAGCCCCAATTCGAAGACCCGCGCATCCGCCGGCGGCGCATCTTTGTCATACACCGACCACGGCGCGCCCGAGAGCACGATGCCGACGGGCGCATAGCTGTTCACCTCGTCAAGCGAGGCAGTGCAGGGTAGCACCACGGAAAAAACATTCTGTTCGCGGATGCGACGCGCGATGAGCTGCGTATATTGCGCGCCGAAGTCTAGGATGACGATGGATTGGTTAAGAATGGATTGGGTTTCCACGGATGAGTTTCTCAAATCACATGGTTTGTGTAAAGCGCCTCGTCGTAGAGGTTCGTAGAGGTGTTGCTGGCGACGTGTTTACGGGCAGAGCATCGGATAATTAAGGAGCCAGAGGCTACATCTCTACCGCAAACCTTGGAAAATCGCTCAAGATTGGTTCGTCACGGTCGATTGAGGTTTCGATCGGGGTAGAATTTACAGGCGGCATCGCTGGCGGAAGAGGTAACGTTGCTCGCACGGCGTCCGGCATTTCGGCGATGCATACATAGGCGGTGAGGCGCACCATGTAGAGCCAGTCAGCGACGGCAAAATAAGCGAGCGTCAGGAGGACGATGGCGGCGACAACGATTCGCGCAGGCGCAACTCGGAGCAAAGCCAGTGGGAAGGAAACCGCGGTCGTGGCCATGCTGAAGGCAACCAAGTGGGCGAGAGCAGTCCAGGTACTCACTGCGAAGACCGGACCGATATGATCTCGCGAGAAAGCGACGGCTGCGGCGATCGAGGCCAATGCGTCCTTGCCGTTGCGGACAGCGAATATCGCGGCTAGCGACAGCCACCAGTTCAGCGCCCAGCCCGCCATGCAGATTAGCGAGGCCGTCGCAAGAAACAGAATAAGGCTAAGGCCCGGCCGCCGATTTTCCTTGGTTGAAACGAAGCTGGCGAGAATGGCCGTCCCCACGAAGGCTAGAATCGTTGACAGCACCACAACAACGCGCAGGAAATTGAGATCGATTAGGGAGCGCATCGCCCTTGGCTTTTCCGCGACCGATCTCTGAGCGGACGTGTTGAACGCTACGTCTTCACGAAAGTAGGCGAGCAGGGCGCGCACCGTCGCGAGACGCCCCATGGAAGCCGCTAAGATCCATAGCAAGGAAAGCGCCAAGCTTGCGAGCAAAGCCGCGAGGACGGCGCGGTTAAGACTGCCCCGAAGTATGTGCGTGATCGCCCGGCCTACGAGCGCAGGCTGCCGAGTCGACAGCAGCGCAGAGTCGGCCTTGGTCACGGGCAGCGTGTCGAGATATTCAAAGCAATAAAAACTGGATAACGCGGCGGTGGTTGCACCAAGCACCCAGCGCCATGAAATTTCGGCGAAACTCAGCGATGGCCTGCGAAGCGCTACGCGAAAGCCTTCGATGGTGGGCGATGGCAACGACATTCCCTTCTATTGCAAGCATACCGCGAATCATCAAGAAACTTTACACATATCGTCCGCCGATAAGTGCATCCGACCGCGACGAGTCAGCATCTCTTGAGTGAGGCAGCAAGAAAGGAACAATTCTAGAAAATGAAGTTCGTACAACGTTTTACTTCGTTCGCTATCGTAGCCCTTGGGCTCTCATTGAGCGCGTTCGCCAAGGACGGTCATTCGGGGAAATTTACTTTGTCCGAGACAGTGCAGGTTGGATCTTCACAGCTTGCCCCCGGCAACTATAAGGCTGAGTGGAATGGTCCGGCCAATGATGTAAAGATTGACTTCATACAAAATGGCAAGACTGTCGCCACGACGCAGGGTAAAATCCAGAACCTGCAGAAACCTTCTCCCTATGACGCAGTGCTTACAAAGACACTTCAAAACAACACACAAGAACTCAGCGAGATCGACTTCGGAAATCATACCGAGGCGCTCGTGATTGCAGGAGAGTAAGAACGGTCTTTCTGATTGGAGCGGGCCCGTACTCTGCGGGCCCCTTTTTTATGCGGGGAACTGCATCACTTCACAACAATATTTGCTAGCTTGCCGGGAACGTAGATTTTGTTAACGATCTGCTTGCCGGCGATGAAAGACCGCACTTTTTCATCGGCAAGCGCGCGATCGAGAACGTCGTCTTTGGTAGCCTCAGCGGGCACGGTGATCCGGCTGCGCAACTTTCCATTGATTTGCACAGGGATTTCGAGTTCGTCTTCTTTGGCTAGCGCGGCGTCGTATTTGGGCCAGGGAGCTTTGAGCAGGTTTCCCTTTTCGCCAAGCATCTCCCACAGTTCGTGGGCGAGATAGGGCGCGAAGGGCGCGAGCAAGAGGACCAAGTCGCGCTGCACTTCAGCGAGTAACGCAGCGGGTATACACGGTTTCTCGGATTCGACCGGGAAGGCAACGGTGTCTAACGCGCCAGGCTGGTAGGCCCCGCCGTACATCGCATTCACCAGTTCCATGATGGCGGAAATGCAAGTATTGAAATGCCAGCGGCCTTGGAAGTCGTCACTGACACGCTTGATGGTTTGGTGTAGCTTGCGCTGGATAGCGCGCGCTTCCGGCGGCAAGTCCGCGGGCACGGGTTTGCTCCAATCCGGATGATTCAGTTGAGCGTTGCGGACTACGAAGCGATAGACGCGGCCTAGGAATCTTTGAATGCCTTCGATACCGGAATCCTGCCAGTCGAGGTCGCGGTCGGGAGGAGCGGCGAAGAGGCTGTAGAGGCGCGCGGCGTCGGCGCCGTAGCGCGCGACCATTTCGTCCGGGCTGACGATGTTGCCTAAGCTCTTCGACATTTTTGCGCCATCTTTGATGACCATACCCTGTGTGAAGAGTCTCTCGGCTGGTTCGTCGTTGGTAATGAGGCCGAGGTCGCGCATGAACTTAGTCCAGAAGCGTGAGTAGATCAGATGCAAGATAGCGTGCTCCACGCCTCCGATGTACTGGTCGATGGGAAACCAGTATTGCGCGGCCTTCGAGTCGAAAGGAGCACGGTCGTTGTGCGCATCCGTGTAGCGATAAAAATACCAGGACGAATCGACGAAGGTGTCCATGGTATCGGTTTCGCGGCGTGCCGGACCGCCGCACTTAGGACAAGTCGCGTTGACGAACTCCGGGAGCTGGCCGAGCGGCGATCCGCTGGCGAGCGTGATATCCACATTCTCTGGCAAAATCACGGGCAAATCTTTTTCGGGTACGGGAACGATGCCATCTTTGTCGCAATAGAGCATTGGAATGGGCGTTCCCCAATATCGCTGGCGCGAGATTCCCCAATCTTTCAAGCGATAGGTAGTGGTGGCTTTGCCGAAGCCTTTTTCCTCCGCGACGGCGGACATTTTCTTGATGGCCTCGGCGCACTCGAGGCCGCTGTAGGGGCCAGAATTGATCAACATGCCGTCGTGTCCAACGTAAGGAAGAGGCGGCTCGGCCATGGTTTCTTCGGGGTCGCTGGAAATTGGAAGAACAACCAGGCGAATTTCGAGTTTGTACTTTTTTGCAAACTCGTAGTCACGCTCGTCGTGGGCCGGAACGCTCATGATGGCGCCCGTGCCGTAATCCATGAGGATGTAGTTCGCTACCCAGAGGGGGACTTTCTCGTGGTTGAACGGATTGATGGCGTAACGTCCAGTGAAGACGCCGTGCTTCTCGATTTCGCCGATGTCGCCTACTTCTTTGGCTTTGCGCTGCTCGGCGATCAGCTGATCGACTTTGGCGCGCAACTCGGCGTTGGCGGCGGTGAGATCGGCAATGAGCGGATGCTGAGGCGCGAGTTGCACCGATGTCGCGCCGAAGATGGTATCGACGCGCGTGGTGAAGACGCTGATGGTGGAACCGGCAGGGCCAAAACTGCCGTGGTTCTCTGCGTAGTCGAGTTTGAAATCGACGAGCGTGCCTTCGCTGCGGCCGATCCAGTTCCTCTGCATGGTTCGGACTTTTTCGGGCCACCCGCCAAGCTTATTGAGGTCACGCAATAATTCATCGGCGTATTGAGTGATGCGCAAAAACCATTGCTCGAGTTCGCGCTGCTCGACGAGAGTGTCTTCGTGCCGCCAGCAGCGGCCGTTTACAACCTGCTCATTGGCAAGCACGGTGCAGCACTTCGGACACCAGTTCACCAAACTCTTCTTACGATAGGCCAAGCCCTTCTCGTAGAACCTGAGAAAGAACCACTGATTCCAGCGGTAGTAATCGGGCAAACAGGTTGTGACTTCGCGCGACCAATCGTAGGCAAAACCGAGACGATTCATCTGCGCCTTCATTTTAGCGATGTTGCCGAGAGTCCACTGGCGCGGAGGGGTGTTGTTCAGAATGGCGGCGTTTTCGGCGGGTAATCCGAACGAATCCCATCCCATAGGATGAAGAACGTTGTAGCCGTTCATCCACATGTAGCGGGCGAGGGCGTCGCCGATGGAATAGTTGCGCACATGTCCCATGTGCAGCACACCGGAGGGATACGGCAACATTTCGAGGACGTAGTATTTCTTCTTAGTGGAGTCGGCTGCGTCGGCTGCGTAGAGCTGGGGATCGCTTTGCCAGCGTTCGAACCACTTGGCTTCGACGCGTTGGGGGGCGTAGCGTTCGTCGTGGGAACGGGTGCTGGCGGAGGCGGGTTCTTCCTGGGTTTTGTCCTGCGGCATATGAAGATCAGAGAGTACGGATAAAACTTAGATTTTACAATGAGGCAGGGGAAGCGTGTGCGCAAGAAGGCCCTTGGGGAGTGGTGCCGTTTGAAATCCACTGGCATTACGCCCCTCCCAAGTGCTCTAGACTGCAATTATGCAGCTGGCGGAAACTACGGATCGTAAAACGAACCAAAGAAATTCCTGTTCTCGGAGTCTGTGAACGATGCAACGCACAATTCCCGGCAGACCCTTGCGAACTCGATGATCTCGCGAAAGCCCAAATCAGCATCCAAGAACAATTCGATACCCACAAGTGCAAGCCCATTGATTCAAGTCTGAATGCGCTGCGAGTCGTGAGAGAAGCCGCAGAAAACAAATGAGATCAACCTGCGACGGGGCGTTTCATGTGGGTATTTGGTGCGCCCTTTAGCGGTCCGTTCAAGCAGACCAATGTGGAGTGCTTGATGCCCTCGAAGGGACCTAACTTACTTGTCCATCTACCGTCCGGCTACCGTCCGGCAATTGTCGCGCTGCGTGTGTGGGCTCACCGTTCAGGACGTAAATTACGATCTTCTGAAAGCCTGCTACAAGACGGACAGCGAGCATATGTTTAACAAGTTTAAGGTAGATTGGTTTGGTTTTTCCCGGTCTGGGCCGCATGTTTACCTTGCGACGGTTTCCTGAACCCAGCCGGCAGTTTTCGGCCTTTGGCCGCTCCGAGCGAGAGCAGCGCTCCGAGGACAGCCGAGGGAGCTGTCCCCACATTCATCGGTCAGACAACTGTTTCCTAGGCTGGCTTTCTGGGTGATTCTTGAGTTTGGCGTAGTCGCGAGTGTGAACGCGAAGACCGTAGCCTTGCGTGCTTTTGGTATAGCCGGCGACGAGTTGCTCCTGGTAGTGATCGAGATAGAAATCAAAGGGATCGCGCGGATCCATATCGATCATAATGAGGTCGGCATCGTGCATGGTGAGTTTGCCGAAGCGCAGTTCGCCGCGGCCGAAGGCCATGTAATTGCCGGATTGTGGGACGGCGAAATTCGAAGGCCGGGGTTTGCCGAAGACCTGAACGATGTCGTTGCCCCGAAGACGAACTGAAGTCACCTTTCCGCGAATGTGCGGGGGAGGAAGAATTTGTTCAGGATCGAGAATCAGGTCATCTTTCTCGACGGTTATGCCGTGAACTGCGTTGGTGTTGACCAGGCGGGCCAGGTCGACGCCCAGTAGATCCAGCAGACCCTTGACTGGCAGGTGCGCGGCTTTCACATGATCGGCGTGGAGCCGGATTCGTCCGTCAGAGTCCGCGGAAAGAGCTCCGGTGGTTTCAAAAGAAATATCCCCGTTCTGATGGAGCTTGCCTTTGATGATCAACTGGTTGTTCTTGCTCTCGACGCTCAGATTCTTGATGGGAGCGTTCGGGGAGGAAAAGACATTCTCGTTCAGGACCTGAGCCAGTGACTCGCAACTGATCGCAATTTCGGCCGAGGCCAAGACGAGGGTGTAGGAGTTTTTGTCGTCAAAGATAACGATGTCGCTGGAGTTGGTTGGCATGAGTTGGCCTTGCAAGCGAATGATATGGACGGCGATGGCCTCACTGAAGTGATACATGACATTCTTCATCGCAACTTGCACAGCGTGCGCGTCCGGCGTATCGCTGGACTGAGCATACACATCGTTCGGCAGAAGATTGAAAATCGCCGCGAAGAAGGCAGATCGAACAGCCAGCCGAGTCAGGACCGTGGTGGTCATCATGAGAATTAGGATGCCATGATCGTCAAGATCGGGAGGCTAGCCCACAAGCTTCTTGAGGGCGTCGACATTCCTGCGGTCGTCGCCGGGTTGATCGATGGGGGTTTCAGCGATGAAGGCGACGTGAGCGAGGCGTGGATCGTTGAGCAGAATACGGAATGGTTTGATGCCGATGGTACCTTTTCCAATGTGTTGATGGCGGTCGAGCTTCGATCCTCGGGGAGCCTTGGCGTCGTTGCAATGGATGACTTTCACATGGTTCAAGCCAACCGTCCTATCGAGATGTTGCAGGGTCTGGTCGATGCCCTCTTGGCTGACGATGTCATAGCCGGCGACGTGCGCGTGGCAGGTATCAATGCATGCGGCAATGGGAACAATGGCACGGAGGCGGGCGATGATTTCGGCGACTTGCTCGAAGCTACCTCCAAGGGAGAATTCGGCACCGGCGGTATTCTCGATGAGGATGGTCAGACCAGATCGCGCGAGGTCGAGACCTTGGGTGGAAGCCGCAATGGCTGCGGCGGTTTGCAACAGGCCCGCTTCGCGATCGGAGCCGCGAAATGAGCCGGGGTGCAGGACAAGGTACTCGGCGCAAACTGCGAGTGCCCGCTCTAGTTCGCCGCGAAAGGCTGCGATGGATTTCTCGAGAAATAGTCGATTGATGCTGGCGAGGTTTACCAGATAATTCGTGTGGATCGCAAGCGGCCGGAGATCGTATTTGGCGCGGAGGCTAAGCATTTCGTCGCACAGTGGATGGCTTAGTTCGTGCGCTGCCCACTGGCGCGGGCTCGAGGAGAAAATTTGCAGCGTGTTGCAGCCCAGGCGGTAGGCGCGTTCCGCGGCGTTATGGATTCCTCCGGCGGTTGAGGTGTGGATGCCGATGCGGCGGGCAGTGAGCAGGGGAGGGCGTTTCGGGGCGGGCCGGGCGAGGACGTCCTGTTCGCGGGCCATGGAGCGAGGCACTTAGAAAGTATAAAGGCGAAGGTGGATTTTGTGGACGCGGCTTGCTACGTTTTGCGGCCCATCCGGAGGATCTTTTATCGCTGGCGGACGGGATGCAGTACGGGTGCTGCGTTTGCGGTGCAGCGGGGGGCAACGGTAGACTTGATGGGGGCGGCTCTGCAGCCAGTGGCAGCAACAGCGAGTCGAGCTTCGCTCGACACAGACGGGCAGGAGTGCCCGTCTCCACATAAGCAGAAATGGATTGCCGAGAGCGGACGTTCCGATGTTATTCGTGATGGTCAGATGAAGGGGAATCTATGTTAGTCGTGATGAAGGCGCATGCTTCGGAAGAGCAGGTGCGGAGCGTTTGCGAAAAAATTGTGAAGCTGGGTTATCGCGCGCACGCCATGCCGGGAGCGCAGCGGACCGCGATTGGCATCACCGGAAATAAGGGCGAGGTCGAGCAGGGCACGCTGGAAGAGATGGCGGGCGTGCAGGAAGTTATTAAAGTCTCCAAGCCCTATAAGCTGGTGAGCCGCGACATCAAGGAAGACAACACGATCATCCGTTTTGCGGGGACGGCGGCGACCATTGGCGGGCCGGGGCTGGCGATCGTCGCGGGACCCTGCGCCATCGAGAGCCGGGAGCAGGCCTTTGCCGTTGCGGAACGGGTGCATCGCGCTGGGGCTCAGTTTTTTCGCGGCGGAGCTTACAAGCCACGCACCTCCCCCTATTCATTCCAGGGACTGGGCGAAGAAGGCCTGCAAATCATGGGCGAGATTCGCGATCAGTATGGGATGAAGATTATTACGGAAGCAATTGATAATGAATCACTTGACCTGGTGGAAGAGTATGCAGACGTGATCCAGATTGGGGCGCGGAACATGCAGAATTTTTCGCTGCTGAAGCGTGCTGGACGGGCGAAGAAGCCGGTACTGTTGAAGCGGGGCATGTCGGCGACGCTGGAAGAATTTCTGATGGCGGCAGAATATATTCTGAGCGAAGGCAATTACAACGTGGCGCTGTGCGAGCGCGGAGTGCGTACGTTTGCCGACCATACGCGCAACACGCTTGATCTGAGCTTGATTCCGGCGGTGCAGCGCTTGAGCCATCTGCCGATTTTTGTGGATCCCAGTCACGGGACAGGCAAGCGAAACAAGGTTACGCCGCTGTCTCGTGCTGCCGTAGCCGTGGGCGCGGATGGTCTGATGGTGGAAGTCCATAACCAGCCAGATCAAGCAATGTCAGATGGCCCACAGTCGTTGTTTCCCGATCAGTTTGATGAATTGATGAAGCAGGTACGCCAGATTGCGGCAGTGGTGGGGAGGACGGTGCCGGGGATTGAGGTCAGGGAGACGGTGGGGGTGAAGTAGGCCATCGGACCGAGTCACTTGGGGGGCTAGGCGAATTCCTCGACGAATTGTTTCAATCGGTTCCCTAAGCCTCGCGGCGCTGGCTCTCGGCGGCAGTGACCTTGGAGGTTGAGTTCCACCAAGTGAAGGCAGCGTACCTCGTAGTGTGTAGTGTCCTTTCTAATCGTGCTCCAAGCTGTGCAAAGAACTGTAAAGTTTGTGGCGTTTTTATCGAAGCTGAGACAAGCTAAAGGCGCGGGAGGGATTTCGACTGCGCAGGTGCTTGTCGAAACCGCCGCTCCGCTTAAGATGGTCAGAGCAGAGAATTTCCGAACTTAGTGAGAAACTGGCTTATGTTTCGCAGAGATCGTAATTCAGGGATAACGATAATCGTTTTGGGAGCGGCGCTGCTGGCATGTCCGCGCGGAGTGTTTGCCCAGCATGGAGGCGGAGGTGGACGGATCGGGGGCTCCTCAGCTGGCGGAGGCGGATTGAGCTCAGGCAACCATGCGAGTGGGGTCGACGCCAAGGACGACTTGCGAGACTTTCACCAGATCATGGCGGTGCAGGCCAGCAACGAACAGAAAATCGCATATGCCGCCATGGCGAAGAGTACGGCCGCGGCTGGCGCGGAATTACAACGGTTTGTGGAACTATTGAGCAAAGGACAGAATCCGCCCGAGGTTGCCCGGCGCGATAAGAGTTTCGAGGAAGCAATCGAAACTTCGCGGACATTGAATAAGAGATTTCTCGAAGGATTCTCCGAAGCACAGAAATCCGGGCTGAAAGAGATCACCAAGAGGCTGGGAAAAGCTGATTCTGAACTTGCACAACAGGCAAAAGTGCTGGATCAGGAAGTTGAAGCGAGCGCAGCTGCCCCACAAATGACAGGTTCGGCGCAGAATCTGGAGCGCGCGCTCACGACCTTTCAGCGTGCGCAAGCCGATCTGGGCGAGGAAATGAGCATTGCGCCGTCTGGCAAAGGGCAGGATTCTGCTTTCAACCTTCCACCGGTAAAGAACAAGGTCAAGTTTGCAGATCAGGCAATCACGGTCATTACGTCCGGAGTGGTCTCGAACAGTGTGGCCGAAGGTGGCGGCAACACGTTTGCAGTGCAACTGACCGCGGACATGTCGGACCTGCAACAAACCATTACCGATGTGCTGCGTGCTCGACTCGACCAGGCCGATCGATGCGGAGAACGGATTGCAGTGCAGACTGCAGCCCTCACGCCGCGCGGATCCGTAGCCGTGGTGACAACGCAATTGCACTACGAACGTTGGACGTGCAACACGATGTTCGGCAGGGAGAACATGAATGAGATTGTGGAAGGTAACGGAACGATCGAGGTAAAGATGACACCCGCCGTTGCCGAAGACGGTACATTACGTCTAGTAGCGCAGTTGGGACATGTCGAGGCCGAAGGATTGGTTGGTGAGTTGCTGCGTTCGTCCACTCTGGGGGAGACGCTGCGCGATAAGATTTCAGATTCAGTTCTTTCCGCTTTGCGCCAAGGCGGGGATTTCAAAGCGGCGCTACCCGCCGGAGCACGCAGCTATGCGACGCTCAGGCGGGTACAGTTTCAGGAAACGGGCCTGGGGCGTTTGATAACGGTGCTCGATGGAGAGATTCGTGTCTCGAACGAGAATCTGCTCGCAGTAACCAGTGAATTGAGGGAACGATCATTGCAGTCACCGGAGGGATCGGCGCCGCGTCCTGAACTGGTGGCACGGTAGTGGAGCCTCGAAAAACTGCTCTTGGGTAGTCTTGTTGCTTTCGATTTTGCTGCAAAGCAGCTTCACCTTGCGAAAACTCCTGTTGATTGTTGTTCTGATTCCGCTGCTCGGTGCGGCCGGGTGGTGGTATTTCCGCGAGCAACCCCTGCCCGATTACGGTCCCGCATACCGCGAATATGCTTACGTCAGCAATGGCAGGAGCAATACGGTCAGCGTGATTGATCTGCGGACGTTTGAGCTGGCGAAAACTATTTCCGTGGGCACATCGCCGACCGGGATCGCGGCCAACAGCAAGAAAAATGAAATCTACGTGGTGAACTCCGGGTCGAATAACGTCAGCGTAATCGATGCCGAGAAGAATGCCGTAGTAGCTACCATTGGGGTCCACGGTCGGCCGTACTTCATCGATGTCTCGGACGATGGCAGACGCGCTTATGTGGCGAACTCGGGGTCGGCGAATGTATCGGTGATCGACCTGGAGAAGCGAACTGTGCTGGGAAACGTGCGGGTGGGCTCCGCGCCAGGACTAGCGCGCGTTTCACCGGACGGCGCGACCGTGGTGGTCTCGAACCGCGGCGACAATACGGTGTCAGTGATCGATGCTAAGTTGCTGCGGGTTCGGGCTACGCTGGCGGTGTGCCGTCAACCGGAGGATATCGCCATCCTGCCGGATTCGAGTAAAGCTTTCGTCGCGTGTTCAGGTTCATCGCAAATAGCATCCATTGCGCTAGCCGCGAACAAAAACAGCGAAACAGCTGACCGGGTGCTGGCGTTGCTGGATGTAGGACGGACACCCGTAAGTCTGGCGCTGAAGCCGGACGGCGGCGAGATGATGGTTTGCGATTTCGATTCCGACAGTATCTCAATCATTGAAACGGCGAACGATGAAGTAGGCAGTAGCGTGCTCATCGGCCAACATCCGGCGCGGGGAGTAATTACGCTTGATAATTCGCGGCTATATGTCAGCAATTTCGGGTCGAACAGCGTGGCGGTCTACGACATTGAGATGGGCAGGCGTATTGCGACCATGCCCGTGGGCAGCCATCCGGATGCGATGGCACTCTCGCAGGATCAGAGGTACCTGCTGGTGCTCGATACCCAAGCCGGGGACGTGACGGTGATCCAGAAGCGCACGGCACGTAAGCTGGAGCCGACGGAGTATTCACTCTTGACCATGATTCCTGTCGGAATGCAGCCCAACGGGATTGCTGTGAAGTCATTCATGGTAAGCAAGCCGGCGGAGACGAAATAAGCGGACGCGCCCACCGTCAGCGACCGACGTGAGAAGAGAAATGTGAGCGAAGGAAACAGAGGTAGGGAGCGAGCTACGCCTCTACGACGCGGCCACCGGCTTAGCGCAGAATTTGTCCAGTGCTGCTTTGAGGTCGGCGGCAATGGCCGGGGCTTCCCGGGACTCGATGTCGCGGCGCGGCATCATGTAAACGACCTGTCCGTCACGGAGAATGGCGATGGAGGGCGAGGACGGCGGCTGTCCGGTGAAGTAACCGCGGGCGCGTTCGGTGGCCGCAGCGTCTTGTCCAGCGAACACGGTATACGCTTTATCAGGAGGTGCGGCGTTCTGCAGAGCCATGCGGACTGCGGGGCGCATGCGGCCGGCGGCGCATCCGCAGATCGAATTCACGATCACCAAGGCCGTGCCGGACTGAGCATTCAGGGCGTGGTCGACCGCTTCGGCGGTGCGAAGTTCCGTGATACCCAAACGGGTCAATTCTTCGCGCATGGGAATAACCATAATTTCCGGATACATTGCGTAGGCTCCTTTAATTCATGACAAAGTTGAAGTGAATCGCTCGCTCTTTTATTATACTCAGAACTACTTAACGAGCGGGCCAGACTCCTGCTGGCACTGACTTGGGCATTGAAGAACCGAAGAACCAAGTCAAACAATTTCCTGGGAAACCCTTAGGGGCTCGGCGGCAACGAAATCGAGGCGTATCGATTTGTTCATCGCCCATCACGAGGAAGGTCTTTTCCCCAATGGACAGACGGTCAAACATTCTCAGTTCCTGGGTCCTGGCGAGTGCGCTGGCTCTTTCGGTAATGGGCACGGCATGCGCCGAACATCACCACCGAGTCTACGACCCCTACTACAGCGACTACCACGTTTGGAACGATGATGAAATTGTTTACTACCACCAGTGGGCCCGCGACAACCACCGCGACGAACACCGAGACTTTCGCAAGCTTCCTCCCGAGGAACAAAAAGAGTATTGGACTTGGCGTCACAGCCGCGGGGACCACGATCACGATCGGCACTAATCGAATTTCAGCCTTTGTCGAGCGGAGGAGTGACGCGCATTCTAGCGAAGCACTGTGGGTGAACTCTGCGCAATAATCAGCGACCAATTGACCAGGCTGATGAAGCGGTCCGGCATGATTCCGATAAAGAGTGTCGCGAAAGCCGTGACGGCGAGCGCGGCCCGCATCATCCAACTTACCGGTAGCATCCCTCGTTCTTCGGGTTGACCCATGAACATGGCGTTGGCCATCTTCAGATAATAGTAGAGGCCAAACACGGAATACAGCACGCCCAGCGAAGCCAGGGCGTAGTGTCCAGTTTCGATGAGGCTGAGGAAGATGAAGTATTTCCCCCAGAAGCCGGCCAGTGGCGGAATCCCGGCCAGTGAGAGCAGAAAAATCAACATGAGCACGGCTTCAACGGGAGCGCGCGAGTACAGTCCGTTGAGATCGTCGAGCTCATCGCCAATCACATTGCGATGTCGCAACGATGTGAGCACGCCAAACGCGCCGAGGTTCATGAACGTGTAGACCAGGAGATAGATCAGAATTCCTTTGATGCCATCCGGGCTGAGCTGCGTCGAAGTACCAGCAATCAAACCGAGCAGCATGTAGCCGACGTGCGCGATGGAAGAGTAGGCCAGCAGGCGCTTCGTATTGGTTTGGGTGAGGGCGGCAAAATTGGCGCCGGTCATGGTGGCGATGGAAACGAAAACGAACAGGGGAACGTAGATGGGGCGCATCGCCGACAGACCTAACACGGCGTTGGGAAATGTCGGGTAGGCGGCGCCCATGATCCGCAACAGCATCGCCCATCCCGCGGCTTTGACGGCGACGGACATGAATCCAGTAACGCAGGTGGGCGCACCCTCGTAGGCGTCGGGCGCCCACTGATGAAAAGGGACGGCGGCGATCTTGAATAAAAGCCCGGTGGCTGTAGTGAGTAAGGCGACGATCGCTACCGGATTGTGCGGGTCCCGGGCAAGAATCATCGTGAGCCGTTTACCAATGTCTCCCAGGTTCGTGCTATCGGTCAGGCCGTACAGAAGCGAGAGACCGTAGGCAAAGATCCCGGAAGAAAATGCGCCGAGTAAAAAATATTTTAGAGCCGCTTCGTTGGAACGGCGGTCGCGCCGCAGGAAGCCCACCAGAACGTAGGTGGAAATTGCCATCAGTTCCAGGCCGATGAAGATAAGAACGATATCGAAACCGGCGGCCATGCACATCATGCCCACGACGGAGAGCAACATCAGAGCATAATATTCGCCATGGTTCTCATGCTCGGTCGTCATGTAACGCACCGACATGAGAATGGAAATACCAGTCGCCGCGAGGAACAGATAGAAGAAATAAAGGGCGCAGCGGTCCACCAGCATCGTGTCCATCAGGCCGAGCGAACCCATGGAGACTGAGCGGTTGGCATGCATCCAATGCTGAATCGTCCACACGCCCCGGGCGGCAAACAGCACGCCCACGAAAGCCAGGAGCGCGTTGACCCATTTCTCCTGCGCGGGCAACATGAGATCGATCAGCAGGATGCCCAGCGCAAACACGGTAAGCAGAGTGATAGGCAACACCAGCAAATAATCGCTTGGCGTGAATTGAGAGAGCACGCCCACTATTTCTTCCCTTTCGGTGATTGTATTGTCGCCGGCGGATTTATCACGGCGGCGACGGGAACTGGGGCGGTCGTTATTTCCGGTCGGAAGGCCGCGTTCGCGGCGTCACCAGCTTGCGGATTGCGGACGTTTTGCACTATTTGATTTACGGGCTGCTCAAGGATCTGAAAAAACGGCTTGGGATAGAGCCCGATCCAGAAAGCCATGATAAGGAGTGGTACAAACGTAAGGACCTCGCGCGGGGTAAGGTCGTGCAGCTTTTCATTTTTCGGATTTGTTACCGTGCCGAAGAAGACGCGCTGGTAAAGCCAGAGCAGATACGCTGCCGCGAGAACTACACCGGGCACGGCCCATGCGCCCCAGCGCCAATTTTCCATGAACGTACCCTGCAGAATGGTGAACTCTCCGACGAAACCGTTGAGCAACGGAAGCCCCATCGAAGACAGAAACATGATCATGGTGATGGTGGCGTAGACGGGCATTACATTCGAGATACCACCGTATTCGGCGATCTCGCGCGTGTGGCGCCGTTCGTAGAGAATGCCAACGATCAAGAACAGTGCGCCGGTCGAGATGCCATGATTGATCTGCTGCAAGACCGATCCGCTTAAACCCGCGGAGTTCAGCGCGAAGATTCCCAGCGTACAGAAACCAAGATGGCTGACTGAGGAGTAGGCCACCAGCTTCTTCATATCCTTCTGCATGAGGGAAACGAGCGCGCCGTAGATGATGGCGATGATGGAAAGAGTGATCATCCAGCTGCGAACTCTGGTGTGCATCAGCACATCGGGGAAGAACGGCAGCGAGAAGCGAATGAAACCGTACGTCCCCATCTTCAGCAAAACACCCGCCAGGATGACCGAGCCGGCCGTCGGTGCCTCTACGTGAGCGTCTGGCAGCCATGTGTGGAAGGGGAACATCGGGACTTTGATCGCGAAAGCAAAGAAGAATGCGAAAAACAGCAGAGTGGCGATGGTGGGTCCGTAAGCGGGATCGGAATAGATTTTCGGCGCAGTTTGGTAGAGGGCAGTGAGACTGAAGGTATAGATTCCGGTCAGGGCATGGTGATGGAAATATAGGAACAAGATGCCGAGCAGCATCAGCACCGATCCAGCCAGCGTGTAGAGAAAGAACTTGATGGCGGCGTAGAGTTTGCGCGGGCCGCCCCAGATGCCGATCAGAAGATACATCGGGACCAGCATGGCTTCCCAGAAGACGAAGAAGAGAAAAAAGTCCAGCGCCATGAAAACGCCGAGCATGCCCGTCTGCAGAATCAGAAACCAGACGTAATATTCCTTAACCCGAATCTGGATGGCGGTCCAAGACGATAAGATCGAGATCCAGCCCAGCAACGTGGTGAGCATGATGAGCAGGAAAGAAATGCCGTCGATGCCGATCACGTAGCCGGCGCCGATGGAGGGAATCCAGTTGTTGGGCACACCCTCGATAAACTTGAAGCGATCGGGACCATTGATCTGCGACCAGAACATGGGCACCAGCGGCAACGAGATCAGGAAGCCGCCGAGCGCGAAGAAATTCGCGATCCAGCGGACGGCGTCCTTGTTCTCCTTGGGAACAAAAAGGAGCACGAGCGCGCCGATGAGCGGCGTGAAGAGGATGATCGAGAGTATGTGGTTTTGCATGAAAAGCTCTTAGTCTTTAGCTCGTGACTCTTCGCCTTTATAGTTCTCAGCTAAGAGCCAAGAGCTAACAGCTAAGAGCTGTTTTCAGTGATACACGTAGTAGAAAACGAAACCTACCAATCCCGCGGTCATCACCAGCGCATACCACTGGACCAAGCCCCATTCGAACAGGCGCGCGGGATAGGAAATCATGCGCGCTAGAATTGCGGGGCCGTTGACACCGATGCCGTCGATGATCCACTTATCCCACCAACTGGAAACGGTTGCGGTGAAGCGAGTGATCCATCCAGCCGCATTCACTGCGCCGTCGATGACATGAGTATCGAACCATGCAGAGGCTTCGCCGAGACCCAGCACGCCGAGGCGGACCTCGCCCAACTTGCGGCGTCCCGTGAAGACCGTATCGTAGGTTTCGTCAACGTAATATTTGTTCAGCAGCGTGTTGTAGACAGGCGGAGCGACGACAGCGATCGGCTCGGAATAGTTCTTATCGGCGTGGCGATAGCTTCTCCAGGCCGCGCCCCAGCCCAAGCCTGCAGCGCCCAGAGACAAGGCCATCAGCAGCCACTCCGTGCTGGTGTTGTGCTCTTCTTCCACTGCAGCCACTAGCTGGCTGGTTCTGCCTTCTTCTTGAAGCACACGAGCTTCACCGGCGAAGACGGGTTCAAGAAATTTCGTGAATCGGTCGGAACCGCCGAGGCTGTGCGGCCAGCCCAACCATCCGGCGACAATGGCGCACAGCGCGAGCGCGACCAGCGGCGCGGTCATCGATACGGGCGATTCGTGGATATGGTGCTCCACGTCGTGACTCATGCGCGGGCGACCATGGAAAGTCAGATACATCAGGCGGAACATGTAGAACGCGGTCATCAAAGCGGTCGCGTAGCCGACATACCAGAGAAGGCGGTACGCCCCACCTTCGCGCGACCAGGTCTCCCAGAGAATCGCATCTTTGGAAAAGAAGCCAGCAAACGGGAAGATGCCGGCAATGGCCAACGTAGCAATGAACATAGTGCGGTGCGTCACGGGAATGCGGTGGCCGAGGTCACCCATGTTGCGCATGTCCTGCTCGCCGCTCATCGCGTGGATCACCGAACCGGCGCCGAGGAAGAGCAGAGCTTTGAAGAATGCATGCGTGAAGACATGGAAGACGCCGGCGGCGAATGCTCCCACGCCGAGCGCGAGAAACATGTATCCAAGTTGCGAGACGGTAGAGTAGGCGAGCACGCGCTTGATATCGTTTTGGACGAGGCCGATCGATGCGGCGAAGATTGCGGTTAGAGCGCCGACGATGGCTACCGTCTTCATCGACGTCGGGGCGAGCACGAACAGCGCGTTCGAGCGCGCCACCATGTAAACGCCAGCAGTGACCATCGTGGCGGCATGGATCAGCGCGGAAACCGGCGTAGGGCCTTCCATGGCGTCGGGCAGCCAGATGTAGAGCGGAAGCTGCGCCGATTTGCCGCAGGCTCCGACGAACAGGAGCAACGTCGCGGCGGTGATGATGGGATCGCCGATCGTGAAGTGACCGCTGCGAGCCAGGGTCGTCACGTCGGTGAAGCGCAGCGAGCCAAAATACCAGGCGATGAAGAACATTCCCAGCAGGAATCCCGCGTCGCCGATGCGGTTGACGATGAAAGCCTTGGCCGCAGCATCGCTTGCGGACTTCCGATGGAAATAAAAACCGATCAGGAGATAGGAACACAGCCCCACGCCTTCCCAGCCAACGAAGAGCAGCACATAATTGTTGGCCAAAATGAGCGTCAGCATGGAAAACATGAAGAGGTTGAGGTATCCGAAGAAGCGGTAGTAGCCCCCTTCATGGGCCATGTATCCGGTTGAGTAAATATGAATCAGCATGCCAACGCCAGTGACGAACAGCAGCCAGATACTGGAGAGCGGATCGAGCAGAAAACCTGCATCGGCTTGGAACGCAGCCGGGGATCCGTCATGAGTGGTGTAGTTCATGTGGCCGGTGTCGGTGCCGAGCCAGGTATAGAGGATGGTTTGATAGGGTTGATGAAAATGCTCCGACGTGGATGACCAAGCTGAGTATTGCCGGACCGCACCGCAGGCCATCACGAAGGCCAGCACGATGCTGCCTACGCAGACTACGCTGACCGTGGCCTTCTGCAACTTACGACCGAAGAAGAAAATGATGGTCGCGCCAAGGGCCGGCAGCAGCGGGATCAACCAGATGTGGGTGAGGAACATTAGTTTAAGCTTTTAGCTCTTTGCCTTTGCTCTTAGCGCAAACCCTTAGATTTTGGCTAAGAGCGAATGGGCCAAAAGCTGCACTCTTACCACTTCAGCAAATTCACTTCGTCGATGTTGACCGTCTCCTTGTTGCGGAAGAAGGCGATTAGAATCCCCAGGCCGACCGCGGCTTCGGCGGCGGCATCGGTGATAACGAAAATGGCGAAGACCTGGCCGTGCAATCCTCCCCACATACGCGAGAAGGCGACCAGGTTTAGGTTCACGGCATTCAGAATCAGTTCGATCGACATCAAGACGATGACCACGTTGCGGCGGGTCAGAACGCCGATGACGCCCAGCAGGAACAGAGCTGCGCCCAGGACTAGGTAATGTAGCGTCGTGATGTGCAGCATCGATTCCATAACAACAGCTTCTAGCTTCCGGCTCCTAAGCTTCTGGCTCCTGATTCATTTCGCTCGGCGCTGGCTACGGTGCTCGCCACTAAATTCTCTTCTTGGCCATTACCACCGCACCGATGATCGCCACCAGCAGCAACAGCGAGGCGATTTCGAAGGCGAACATGTATTGGCCGTACAACATCGTGGCTACCTTCTGAGTGTTGTCGTTTTCTATCACGGGCAGCGCGTGTTCCGGGAAGATGTTCTTTCCTTTCATGAAGACAGCGATGAATAATCCACCAAGGGCTGTGGCAGCAATCATTCCGACTATCCACTGACTGTTAAGTTGCCGCTCTTTCACGGAGCGATCGATGCTCACCAGCATGATGACGAACAGGAACAGAACCATAATGCCGCCGGCATAGAGAATGATTTGCACGCCAGCGACAAATGGAGCGTAGAGCATCAGATAAATGGACGCCTGAGCCAATAGCGTTACGATCAGCGCCAGCGCTGAATGCACCGGATTCTTGCGCGTAATCACCAGGATCGCCCCGATGAGCATGATCCCGGAGAGCAGATAAAAGAAAAATGGTGTGGCTACGGGTGCCATAACTTTTCTTGGAGCAGCGCTACACTAGCCGTCAGAACAAGAACTCCCAATCCCATAGGCAGCAGGACTTTCCATCCCATCTGCATGAGCTGGTCAAAGCGATAGCGGGGGAACGTGCCACGATACCAGATATACATGTACATGAAGCCGGCAACTTTGGCGGCGAACCAGAAAATATCCTGAACTCGAATACTGACGACCGGAATAAAGAGAATCACACCGATCAAGCCAAGGACTATGCCGAAGCCAGCCAGTCCGACGGTTTGAATCCGGAAAAGCGGATGCTTAGGCATGCGGGCCGCGTTGTAGAAGCAGATCGCAGCGAAAAAAAGAAACGTGACGCCGGGGAAAAGGGAGAACACCCGATCCCAGGTTGAATTGCTCAGCAAATTTGGGAATGGCCGCAGCCATCCACCGAGCCACAGAGTGACTGCGATGGAAGAGACCGCAATCATGGCAGAGTATTCGGCTAGGAAGAACAACGACCAGCGGAAGCCGCTGTATTCGGTGTGAAAGCCTGCGGTCAACTCGGATTCGGCTTCGGCCAAATCGAAGGGCGCGCGATTGGTTTCCGCAACCATGGCGACGGCAAAGATGAAGAAGGCGACCAGTCCGAGCGGAAAGAATTTGAAAATGAACCACTCGTGCTGCGCCTGCTGCGCTTGCACGATGCCGATCATGCTAAGAGTTCCGGTGCCTTCGGCGTTCAAACTGGTCATTAAAATGGCAGATACCACAGCGAGTCCCATCGCGACTTCATAGGACACCATCTGCGCGCTAGAGCGCAGCGCACCGATCAGCGGATAGTGCGAATTGGAAGCCCAGCCCGCCATCACGATGCCCAGCACGCTCAGCGACGAAACACCCAGCATGAAGAGAATTCCGATGTTCATGTCGGTGATGGCGTGCGTGGGACCGAAGGGGACTACGACGAAAACCGTGAATGCCGCGAGCACGACGACGAACGGCGCGACCCAAAAAATAAGACCATCAGCCTCCGCTGGCATGATGTCCTCTTTGAGTAAAAGCTTGATGGCGTCGGCAATCGGCTGCAGCAATCCGTGGGGGCCTACGCGCATGGGGCCGAGGCGCACTTGCATGTGGGCGAGGATTTTTCGCTCGAGCCAGTTCATCGCGATCACGGCGACTGAGAGCCCGACGAAAACCAGCATGATATAGACCAGCGCCCAAAACATATTTCCTGCGGCGCCGGGGGTCAGGTCGCTGTGGAGATAGGACTGGATGTATCGAACGATCTGGCCCATCACCGGTCCACCTCGCCGAGAACGATGTCGAGCGTGCCGATCACGGCGATCACGTCGGCCACGAGTTGGCCGCGGCACATCACATCAAGCGCCTGCAGATTTACAAACGACGGCGGACGCACCCGTACGCGATAAGGCTGTGTGGACCCGTCGCTCACGATAAAGTATCCCAGTTCGCCCTTGGGTGCTTCGATGGAGTGGTAGACTTCGCCCACCGGCGGTTTCATCACCTTGGGAACCTTGGCCATGATGGGGCCTTCGGGAAGTGCATAGACGGCCTGCTGCACGATGCGCACGGATTGCCGCATCTCCGCCATGCGCACCAGATACCGATCGTAGGTATCGCCGTTCTGGCCGATGGGAATATCGAAATCGAAGTTTTTGTAGTTGGCGTAAGGCTGGGCTTTACGCAGGTCCCATTTCACGCCGCTGGCCCGCAGCACCGGCCCGGTCACGCCGAGTGCAATGCAGTCCTGGGCGGAGATGTTACCCACATTCTTGGTGCGCTCGACCCAGATTCGATTGGTGGTAAGCAATTCTTCGTACTCGTCGATCTTGGGACGAAAGAAGTCGAGGAAGTTCTTTACGTCTTTTTCGAAACCGGCGTAGGTTTCATACTGCAGGCCGCCGATGCGAAAGGCGTGAGTAGTGAGGCGGGCACCACAATATTTTTCGTAGATCTTGAGAATTTCTTCGCGATCGCGGAAGGTATAGAACAGTGGCGTAATCGCACCGATATCGAGGGCATGCGTGCCCAGCCAGAGCTGGTGGCTGGCGATGCGGTTGAGTTCCGTAAGAATGACGCGAACATACTGGGCGCGGGGCGGCGCCTCTACGTTGAGAAGTTTCTCCACCGTCTCGCAGTAGCCAAGCCCATTTGAGACCGCAGCAACGTAATCCATGCGGTCGACATAAGGATTGAACATCGTATAAGTGCGATGTTCGCCGATTTTCTCGACACCGCGGTGCAGATATCCGATCACGCACTCCAAGCCCAGAACCTTTTCGCCATCGAGGCGCAAAATCACGCGTAGCACGCCGTGCGTGGCAGGATGCTGCGGGCCCATGTTGATGACGAGCTCATTGGCATCTAGAAACGGCTTCTCGGGAGTTTCGAGATCGAGATGCGAGAGCGAACTGTTCTGGTCTGTCATTGATTCTTACTGACGGTGATTCTTACTGACGGTTCTTGCTGACGCTTGTCACTGGCCGCTTTCTATCCCCAGGTTGATCTGGACCCACTCATTGTCCTGCTGGAGGATGTCGTAATCCTTGCGCAGAGGATGTCCCTTCCAGCCGTCGGGCAGCAAAATTCGCTTCATGTCGGGATGGCCGTCAAACTTGATGCCGAACATATCGTAAACTTCGCGCTCCAGCCAGTTGGCCCCCGTCCAGATGGGAACGGAACTTGGAATGCTCTCCCCATCGCGTATTTGTGTTGTCACACGAATGCGCTCGTTACGTGCGTAGGAGTACAGAATCCATAAAACATCGAATTGTTTTTCGCGCTTTGGATAATGGACTGCGGTGATGTCAACGCAGTAATCGAATTGCTCTTGGTTGCGCAGCACCTGAAGGATTTCTGGAATCAGGCTACGATCGACCACCATGTAGTTCTGGCCGGCATAGGTCAGCGGCTCGATGCCGGAACCATAGGAGCTTCTTAACTTCGCGACCAACGGCGAATCCCAGGGCGTCGGCGTGGGGGCTGCCGGTTTCGCCGGGGCTGCAACCTTGGCAGGCGCAGCGGGCGCTGTAGTCGCGGGTTTCGCAGGAACTGGCGACGACGGCGACGGGACTGGCTTTTCCGCTTGAGATTTGGGATCAGACTGAACGGAGCCAGAAGCAGTTGCTTTCACGCCGCCCGGGACGGTTGTTTGATCCGCCGTCGGTTTTGGATCGCCTTCCGGCGGCGGTGAAGGGGGCGATTTGATTTCGTCCGGCATAGCTGCGAAGGCACAAACCTCCGGCGCGCAGGGTTTCGGAGAGAACGTTAACTTTTATCAGCTTGAGGATTCGGTGTCAACGAGCTTGGCGAGAAAAAATGGAGACTCTGCACCTATGGAATGGCTGCTGCTGCCTGCTACACGCGCGCTTGCGCTTGATAGGACTCGATCAGATCGCGGATGCGTTGGGCATCCTTTTTTCGATGACCATGGCTGGTTATGGGATCGGTGCCGCCCGTGGATTCGATCCGAATCTCGGCCCACAATACTCCGGTCGAAATGTGCACGGAGGCGATCTTCGACATGGCGATGCTCTCGTCGTTGCTGCCGAACCACCGCGACTTCACGCGGCTAACACGCAAGGGGCTGATCACCAGGCGAGTCGGGAACAGGAAGTTTCCCTGCGTCCAGCGGCTGGCGGTAAAGGTTTCGGCCTGCGGCTCGGCAGTTGGCGTGGGCTGCGTTACACCCATTCGAGCGCGCCTTTCTGCCAGACCCAGATGTAACCCACGAGAAGGATGACGAGAAAAATAAGAATTTCCACAAATCCGAAAACGCCGAGGGCTTTGAATTTTACGGCCCAAGGAAACAGAAAGATGGTTTCCACATCGAAGACCACGAACAGGATCGCGATGATGTAGTAGCGGACGGTGTAACGCCCGCGCGCGTTGTCGATGGGATCGATGCCGCACTCGTAGGGCATCAGTTTGGTCTTGCTCGGATTGTCCGGGCGGACAAGCTTAGCGGCCAGCAGTGTGACCGGAAGAAGCACTCCGATGACGGCCATAAAGATGAAGATGGGAACGTAGTTTTGCGGCATAGTGCCCTGGGCGCCTCATTCGCTCGCGTACGGTCGAGCACGCAATATTATCGCCGATGAGGTGCGACTTCAAGAAGAGATGTTTGCATTGCCAAACATTTATCGGGAAGCACGAACACGCTGCGGGCCAGATCTGATTTCAGCGTGCCTTCATGGTAGTAGCGGCTCAGGATTCCATCTTTCGAGGTAAGCAGATCGGGGTTCAGGCGGGCAAACTCATCCCAGTCTGTGACCTTGTGACGCGCCATCCGTTCGTGAATCAGAAAGAAATATGCGCAGGTGATGGTTTCGTTGTAGAGCTGCGACTTGCCGAGGGCGGCGGCGAATCGCTTGAGGGCGTCGCTAAACTTTCCCAGAGCCACGAGAGCCGGATACTCGGATAGATAGGCATATGCCAGGCGCACGTGATCAGCATGGTGGAATGAGTCTTGGGGAATTGCGTTGGTCTCGAAACCGTGGATGAGTTCTTTGTTCCGCATGGGTGCTCTCGTTGGCTCTCACGTGCGCTATGTCCTCAAGGGTCCGCCGGGCTCTGCCCCTGCGGGACAGCCGAGGCGGCAGTCTCTACCTGCGCATCTACGCTTTGCCTACGGCGACGGCCCAGGCCGCGGCGGTATAAATGGCCAGATTTCCGACTTCGTACATGCCGTGCAAGAGGTGAATCACAATGGCGAGAAGAAAAACGGCCGCCAGGACCCATGCGCCCCGAACGGCAGTTCGCGGGATCAGCATCAGGATCGAGCCTGCGATCTCGCCCCATCCCAATACCATTCGTATGATGTTCGGCATGTGAGTACTGGCGAATGCGTGAGCGGCATTCGGAAGCAGAAACCGAATGGCCTCGATCAGGATGACGAGCCCCAGAGTCCACTGCAGGCCGGTCACAGCAATTTTCGTGCGTTCGGCTGTCATAGATGGCGTCATAGCTTAGAATCAGCCGCTATTTCTCCGTCGCCCGCTTACGAGCGGGCCGCGCCTTGATCTCCTTCAGCCGGTGGCTGGCGCTGGAATCCAGATCAAAATCATAGAACCGCCTCAATTCCTGAATGCGTTCGAGGGAGGCTGCACTGAACGGTGTTTTTCCGTCGAAGGCATGAAGCACGATGCCCTCCAAAAGATCGCCCAGGCTCATGTCATGGTATTCGGCAAAGGCCTTCAGGATTTTGAGCAGGCGCTTCTCCATGCGAACGCCGGTTTGGACGCGTTCCACCAGCAGCCTTGGATCATCGGCCATGTGTACCAATGTACCAGAGTACATAACTCAGCGCAACCAGGCTTCGACTTCCCAACGTGGGGAAGAAGGTTGTTTATAATCTCGTTTCAACCTTTTTACCGTGTTCCGCGCCGACCAGGCGCAATTCCCTCTTAAAGGATCCTCTTGGCATTCGACGAGAACGTATACGAATTACGGCGCCAGAAGCTGAAACAAATTGAGGCACTGGGCCAAACCGCGTATCGGAGCAAATACGAATTCACGCACACTATTGCGCAGATTCTGGCGGAGTACTCGGACAAGACGGCGGAGCAGCTGGAGAATCCGCGCGTGGAAGTGCGTGTGGCCGGCCGCATCATGGCGATCCGCTTGATGGGCAAGGCGGGATTCTGCCACCTGCAACAGGGCGGCCAGCGGCTGCAGATTTACGTGAAAAAAGACGCAGTCGGCGATACGGGCTTCGAACTGTACAAGTTGCTCGATATTGGAGACCACATCGGCGTCAGCGGCTATTTGTTTCGCACGCGCACCGGCGAACTAACGATCCATGTGGAGCAGATTACTTTCCTCAGCAAGGATCTTTTGCCCTTGCCCGAGAAGTGGCACGGGCTCACTGACGTGGAACTGCGTTATCGCCAGCGCTATGTCGATCTCGTCGTGAATCCGGACGTGCGCGAGGTTTTCCTGAAGCGCAGCAAGCTGGTGCAGTCGCTGCGGCGCACCATGGAAGCGCACGGATTCGTCGAAGTTGAAACTCCGATGATGCAGCCCATCGCCGGCGGAGCTGTGGCGCGGCCTTTTGTCACTCATCACAACACGCTCAACATGGATTTATATCTGCGCATTGCGCCGGAACTCTATTTGAAACGGCTGCTGGTCGGCGGATTCGATCGCGTCTATGAAATCAATCGCAACTTCCGCAACGAGGGTCTGGGCTGGAGATGGAATCCGGAATTCACCATGCTGGAGTTTTATCAGGCCTATACCGACTATCAGGGTGTGATGGATCTGACGCAGGAGTTGATTACGCAGGCCGCGAAAGATGTGACCGGTGGAACGGTAACCAAGTGGGGCGATCAGGAAATTGACTGGGCCAACTGGCAGCGGCTGACCATGCGGGAGGCCATTCTCCATTACTGGCCGGAAGCGGCTGGCGCAAAACCGGAGATGAGCGACTTCTCTTCCTCGGACGGGGTGAAAAAACTGGTCGAGCAGTTCAACCGGGCGCATGCGCACATTGCCTACGATCCCAGCGAACCTATGGGCAAAACCATTGCGGGTTTGTTCGAGGCGGCTGCCGAAGAACACCTCACACGGCCGACAATCATTTACGAGTTTCCTACTGCCGTGTCGCCGCTGTCCAAACAGAAGCCGGATGAGCCCGAATGGACGGAGCGCTTCGAAATCTTCGCGGGACAGATGGAGATTTCCAATGGGTTCAGCGAACTAAATGACCCTGAGGATCAGCGCAGGCGCTTCGAGGGTCAATTGAAGGAGCGCGAGCGCGGGGACGACGAGGCGCACCAGATGGATGAAGACTACATCCGCGCATTGTCTTATGGAATGCCCCCGGCTGGCGGATGTGGGGTGGGCGTGGACCGCCTATGCATGCTGTTGACCGATTCGCACACCATCCGCGATGTGATTTTGTTTCCCCTGCTGCGACCCGAAAAAAGCTCTCCCCCAGAGGTCACCGGAGAGGCAGAGGAAAACTCATAGGGTTCCCCCCTCCCACTCGCTGAACCCAATAATGCACTAGAAATGGTGCAGCAACGGTTTCTATACTTTTGGCATCGGATCTTTGTGCAGGATTAGCAGCGCTGCCGTAATGTCTCGAAGACTCGGACATTGGGTCGGTAGCGCTTTGCTTTTTGTGTAGCTGCTTCTTGTGCAGCTCCAACTTCAATAATTCTTTGCCGCAGAGCCCTTCTTCTCGACCGCTGTTCTTTGCGGTTCGTAAGCGGGCTTGTCGGGGCTGAAGTTGCTGCTCAGATAATCGATCAGGGCATCGCGATCAGCGGGATCGACGACCGCACCCCACTTCGTCATCTTGTCAACTTCTTTCGTCCAGGCTGCTTTGCTCAGACGCTGTTGCAGGATGATGCGCGCCTCGTGACATTCCAGACAGGCAGCGGTGGCTTTCGCCTGCATCGGACCGGCAGTTAGATCTGCAGTCACCTTTGCTGGAACGGGCTTCTGCGCCACTAAGCCGGATGCAGGCATCAGCAGCGCAAGAGCCGAGATTTTATAAAGCATTTTACGAAACGTGAGTTCAGGAGACATAGATCTTCACCTGATCAACGGCGTTGTAAAGATAGCCGCTGGGATTCCACACTGGCGTCGCCGGCTGGGTGTGTCCCTGGCTATCGGTCGCACGTGACTGGATGGTGTATTCACCAGCTTTGCCAATCCTCCAATCGTACCTCCATAGGCGCCACGCATAGTGAGATTGGTCATGAGCGAGTTTCGCGGGGCTCCAGGTGGCACCACCATCGGCGGAGATCTCGACTTTCACGATATCGGCTTCGCCCGCCCAGGCCGCGCCATGCACGGTCACTTTACCAGGCTTCAGGTTAGCGCCATTGCTTGGGCCCGCAATTACCGACTTCACGCTCAAGGCAGTCACCGGATGCGTATCTTCCGGCTTTACGGTGTCGCCAGGCTTTACTGGCTGATTGGGCAAGCGGTAACCCGGGTTCATAAAATTGCCCACAAATTCCGAGTCGAGCACTTTAATCTCGGTGAGCCATTTGCAGGAGGCTGCGCCAACCCAGCCGGGGACCAGAGCGCGCGCAGGGAATCCGTGATGCTTGGTGAGGGGGGATCCGTTCATGTGCGTGGCGATCAGGGTATCGGGGTCGAGCGCTTTCTCGATCGGAATGCTGCGGATGAAGGGAGGAACTTTACCAGGAACTTCATCGAGGCCGCGAAACATGACGTGCTTGCCGGTGGGCTTAATCCCGGCGCGCTCGAAAATATCGCGCACACGTGGGCCAGCGAACCGCGCAGTTCCGACAGCTCCCTTGCCCCACTGTATGCCGGGGACTTGCGGGCGATGCAAGCTGCGTCCGTTGCCCGCGCACTCGAGCGTGTTGACAACGGAGTGCGTCTCGAATTTCTCCAGCTCGGTGAGGTTCAGCGTCAGAGGTTTCTCCACCTCGCCGCCCAGCGAGAGGCGCCAGTCGCTGGCATCGAGTTCGCTGGGTTCGTACATGTGATTGCGCACGAAGAAGTGCGGTACCGGGGTGAGCCAAGTATCGAAATATTCGACTAGACTCTCGAGATCGACGAACCGGAAGGAGCGAAGAATCATGCCGTCTTCAGCAGGAAATGGGACCGGTTGCTGTCCCTGCGGCAATGCCCAGGTCAACAGGGAGGGCGCGGCCCCAGCCAGGAGCGCCGCTCGCGACGTCTGCTTGAGGAATTCACGTCTGGATTTCATCGTGGTTGACATTTGGAAAAACGTTCTTTGCAGCAACTTTAAGTTATCACCACCGGCCCGGAAAAGGAGAGTAGCCAAAACCGAGCCGGCGGCGTTTCCGAAGGGAAGGCGCCCCTCGAAAAATTGAGAACCCGTTGAACCGGTTGCTCCCGCGTCAAGGGCTGACGCGGGATCATATCGGTTCTACGGCAGGATGTAGCGGAACGAGGTGAAGACCATGTTTTCGACGCCTTCTGGAGTGACTCCAGGGTGCCCGGCCCCGGAGGGGCCGACGCCAGACCAGGTGTCACGAGTCAGATAGGAATACTGGGTACCGAACTGGAATCTTCCTCTCGGACCGTTGTAAAAGCGGTACCAGAAGCCGGCGGTTCCCTCGATCACGGCGCGAGTATCGGAGGTGCAGTTGCTGAGGCTCGTGGGAGTAAAGCCGCTATTCACCGTGGGAGCTAGTTCGCTGTAGCAGCCAGAGTTGTTAAACAGGGGCGCTCCGTAACCGACCTCCTTCCCCGTTATCGGATCAAAGCTGCTGGTCCGCTGAGCGTACTCGACACCGCCGTAGCCGTAAATGTCGAATTTCTTCGAGTGCCATTCGAGCGTGGTGAGCCCTTCAAGGTTCTTGATCAGATGAAGCGTGCCGTCGGCGTTGATGGAGACATCCGAAAGCCCTGCCGGAGCATAGCGTCCGATTCCGCTGCCGCCGAAACCTTTCACCCCAAAGGTGAGGCGGTGGGCGATCGTCCAGCGCGCACTTGCGCCGATGCCGCCCCCATTCTTGGCGGTGTTGTGGGCTCCGAGAGCGTTGGGACCGGGGGTGGTGCTGCCGCCGCAGAGAGTAGTGGTCGAAGCGACTTCGCCGCATGGAAAGACGCGGTCGGCGAACCGGTCGTACAGGCCGAAGGCTTCGTAGTGCCCAAAGCCGGGATCAAAGGCGACCTTTGCGATGAGATCGGGCGAAGGGTTGAAGGTATAAGTTGAGGTGGTGTTGTAGCTGTTGCTTGCGCCGGCCTGGCCGAGGAGGAAATTATCTCCATTGCCGTGCGTGGTGAGTGTGCCCTGCGCATTCTCCATGGCCACGGCGAATGCGACCTTATCGCCGAAGGTCTTAGTCAGGCGGATGCCATACTGGCGGGTGAAAACGAAGCCGACGTTATACGACGGGTCGATGGTCTTAGGCCGAACGTCGTTGGTTCTGCCCAGGTCATCATCGGGAGAGATTCCCTTTCCGTTTTCGGTCGCCAGGCTCCAGGCTTGGCCACCGAGGAAGCTCCAGCCGTTCGCGAACTTGGCCTGCGCCCAGGCTTGACGAAGACGGAGAGTGTAACTGTTGGTTGAGGTCGAGGTGGAGGTGACGCCGGCAGAAAGAAAGTCGGCGGATACGTAGCTCGAGAGTTCCACGTCTTTCAAGCGGCCGTTGACAAAGGTGGTGATCTTAGACTGGCGGCCGGAACCGAAAAAGTCCGGCACCTGGCTCTGCGACGCGCCCGGCATAGTCACGGAATTGAAGGGAGTGGGCAAATCCGCCGAGAGGGCTCGCGAACGGCGCACAAATGCAGCTTCCGCATATCCGCCCGGGGTGATGTTGATGCCTCTGAAGTGTATGGTCAGCGGCCCCTCCATTGGGCTGGTGTTGGGCGACGCGTCCTGTGGATTTGGGCTCGGGGTTGCGATATCTTGCTGAACCGAGATTCCGGTTGCCACCTCTGCCACCTGCTGCTGCGGGTCGGGTGGGGGATCGGACTTGCTCGCCGCTTCCTTCGCCGATTGCTGGGCCTGTTGGCGCTCCAGCTGTTTTGTGAGTCTGTCGATTTGTAATTGCTGCGAGGCCAGAGCGTCTCTTAGGGCTTGGACGTCGGCAGCGGTGACGGTCGGCGGCGCAGGGGCGGCCGCCGCGTCCTTGGCGGCGGGCGCAGCTGACGGCGGATTCTCTGCCCAGGCGCCCGCGGTCAAAGCCGCAAGCGTAAGCGCAGTGACGATTAACTTCTTGCTTGTTTTCATGGAATTTGGAACCCTCTCCTTTTGAGTTTTAGTCGACATACTGCTTACTTACTGCCGAAGCTACGCAACTGTTGGCAAACGCAATTTTTGGCCGTGTTGATTTTCATTTTTTCGTTATCCCCGCGTCGTGCGTGGCCCCTATGTGGACCACGACGGGTTCAACAAGAAATCGGCACACGGCGACTCGGCGGTATCAACATCCGTTGCGCGGGGCCGGGCTGGCGGCAAGAACGAAACGGTTTAATGCCGATCTTATCGATTATTACTATCGATTTAATAGTGTTTAGGAACTCGATACATTGTTTGTTCAACCGGCTTTGTTCCCCCAGGTTTTTAACTGCGGATACTTTTCTCGGCCGCGAGGACTGCGTCAGGCTATCGTCTAAACACCTTTGCGTCCTCCAATGACCATGGGCAGAACACTGCCCTTTTCCCTCTTCTTGGCCACCCGCTTGCCTTTGGTTGAGCGCGGACCCGGGTCAGCGATGAGGTCGGCTAGCGTCGTGTTTTCCAAAATATTCGCGGCCGCGTCGCGGACGTCCAGGAACAACTGATAAAGAGCGCGGTGTGGTAGATCGCGGTCGATCAGCGTGCGCAACTGCTCGGCGTCGCCAAATGGCGCCAACGGGCCGTCGATCAGACGCATGATCTCGCTCAGCCGGATATCGGAAGGATCACGGCGCAACTGGTATCCGCCCTTGGCTCCGCGCACGCTCTCCACCATGCGCGCATTCTTTAATTCGAGCAGGATCAGTTCCAGAAATTTCTCCGGAAGACTCTCCTCGTAGGCGACCTCGCGGATCTTGATCGCGCCCTGCTGGTAATGGCGGGCCAGCATCATCATGGCCTGCAATGCGTAAAGTCCCTTTTGCGAGATTTTCATAGCGCCGGCCATTATGCCATAAAGTCCATTGAATTAATAGACTTTCTGTACGTTAAGCCCGGTAGCAATTGGGCAACCGCTTTGAGCGCCGGGCATTGTCGATTTCAGCTTATTTTCAGCGGAGTGGAGGGGTGTCTTACTTTAGCTGGACGCCGGTGGTGCATCGGATTGCGGTTCGAAGAAAAAAAGTTCCACGACGACAGAGGCATTCTGAGTGCGCGGTTAAGCCTCGGGCAGAACTCGCAAAATCTGCACTGTGATGTTGTCCGGGCCGCCGCGTTGTAAAGCCAGCTTCACCAAGGTGGCGCAGCACTCCGCCGGCGTCCGACCGCTCACCGCCGTTTCCAGTTCCTGATCGCTAACCACGCCCCAAAGGCCATCGGTACACAGGAGAAGATCGTCCGAGGCCTGCAAGGCAAGTCCCTGTTCGCCACTTTGCATGGCGACGTCAATACCCGCTCCTAGAGCGGCGGTGAGGATGTGCCGCTGCGGATGCTTTTCGGCGTCCTCGGCACGGACGATACCACTCTCCACCAGCCTGCCGACATAGGAATGGTCTCGCGTCAATCGTGCGATGTGCGCACCCCGCACCAGATAAAGGCGGCTGTCTCCGACGTGCGCAAAATAAAGCTGGCGGCCCCGGATGACAAGGGCGGTACACGTGGTTCCCATCCCCTGAAGCTCGGGATGAGCTACGGCGTATGCTTGAATCTTTTCGTGAGCTCTGGAAAACGCTTCGAGCAAGGCGACGTGCGGATCGTCCCCGACGACGTTGTCGTAAACTTCACGCACCGTCTCTACGGCCAGCCGGCTGGCTTCCTGGCCGCCTTCGTATCCGCCCATGCCGTCGGCGATTACCGCCAGCCTTCCCTTACTTTCGAGTTCTCGAGCGGGCGGCTCCCAGTAGAGGACGGAATCCTCGTTGTTCTCGCGCTGGCAACCCACGTCACTCAGGCTGGCCACTTCCAATCCAGGTTTCAGCAATTCAGATTTAACATTCATACAGTCAGCTGACGGTTCTTCGGAAACTCTCTCCCGAATGGCGAAGGCAGATCCGCCCCGGCCATTATAGACAAGCCACCGCGGAGGAAAATGCAGCAGTCGGGTAGACACTGCGGAAAAGAAAAAAAGCCGCGGCTTGAACCAAACCCCGCGTCGAAGCTTAGTTGTGGAAATTACTTCTCGCTACTTACGAAGGGATTCGGACTGCGACACCAGACCACAAGAAAAAGATTTACAGGTAAGCACGTGTGGTTACTGAGGTCAGAGTTGCCAGGAAGCGGAACTAATCAGGGTGTCCGTAGCAAGTTAAAATGTCCGGTTTTTGTAGCAAGTGAAATGTCCGGTTTCAAAGTTGTGCCCTCGCCGATTGGGTTGGGTTGATTTTGGGGATGGGGTTGCAGGGGAAGGGGGCAGTTCCCCTTCCC
>Ga0185299_10001360_pt1 | contig 48432 bp, 40 predicted proteins | sample PaiPotPPA55metaG_FD_128002 | JGI IMG/M metagenome (GOLD analysis project Ga0185299, IMG submission 128002) | Iron sulfur acid spring bacterial and archeal communities from Banff, Canada, to study Microbial Dark Matter (Phase II) - Paint Pots PPA... ... | reverse complement strand
CGTCTGTGCGCTCCAATACCCGAGTCAGACCCTCACGCAGTCTTACGTGGACCCCTCCGCTTCCGGAAGCTGACCGGTCGGCCTCGGTCGGTCCCGCCGAGTGGCGTAGCCGGTCATGCGGAAAATGTGCAGGTCAAGAACACGAACCGCGGGCACCGGGATCGCCGGACGACTGGTGGGCAGAGCTACGGCAGCCGCCCGAAGCGGGCCATATCCCGCCTGCCGCTCGCACTCCCGACGCCCGGTGATCGGCCGTCCGGAAGGCGTCGATAGCCCATGCACGGCCGAGTTGGAATCGACGGCCGGCTCCATATGGCGAAGCGAATGTCGTGGTCCTGCCGGCCTGGTGCGTGGTCCGACGACGGACGGGCGGAGGACTCGGGAGTCCTCCGCCCGGTTCGCGGTGGAGAGTTGCCGCGGGATGTGGGTGCGGCGGTTCTCTGTTGTGGCTAGTTGTTGGTGTAGTAGCCGTATTCGTCGACGGCGACGTTCATGGTGCCGCTGCTCTGGTTGTAGAGGTAGATGCCGGTGCTGCTGGGGACGGCGTAGGCGGAGTTGGCGATGTTCTGGCCGTCGGTGAAGTTGATGCTGCTGGCGGTGGGGATGGTGGTGGCTCCGGCGGGGTAGATGATCAGGTTGCCGTTGGCGGACGGGTCGATGACGGTGGCGGTGATGGCGTAGGCGGTGGCGCTGTTGGTGGTGGAGGTCAGCGCGGTGTCCTGGGCGGCGCACTCGGCGCAGACGTCGCCTGCGGCCAATTTGCGGCTGTCGTAGGTGCGGGTGGGGGTGACCGGGACGTAACTGCTGGTGCTGGCGGTGGAGAAGTATCCGGTGACGTCGGCGATGACGTCGGTGGTGCCGCCGGAGGAGTTGTAGATGTCGATCTTTCCGTCGGTGCCGACGGGGACGACGGCGTAGTTGGCGGTGTTGATTCCGGCCCGGTAGTCGATGGCGCTGGCGGTGGGGCGGGTGGCGCCGTCGGGGTAGGCGATCAGGTCGCCGATCTCGGTCTGTTCGGTGGTGGTGAGGTTGATGGCGACGGCGGTGATGCCGGTGGACGGCAGCAGGCCGCTGTCGGCTCCGGCGACGGTCAGGGTGAGGGTACCGGCGGCTGCGAGGGCGCCGTCGTGTCCGCCGGTGGTGGTGCGGGTGTCGAGGATGCGGTCGGGTGTGAGGGGGGTGAAGCCGCTGGCGGCGGTGGCGGTGAAGTAGCCAGCGACGTCGCCGATCAGGTCGGTGGTGCTAGTGGTGGAGTTGTTGTAGAGGTCGATGTAGCCGTCGGCGCCGACGGCGACGGTGGTCAGCGCGGCGGTGGCGCCGTTGGTGGACTCATAGTTGAGGTTGCTGGTGGACGGGAGGGTGGCGCCGTCGGGGTACGCGGTGATGGCGCCGTTTCCTGTCGCGTCAGCGACGGTGAGGTTGATCACGACCGCGGTGACGCCGGTCGGGATGGAGCCGTTTCCGCCGATCTGGAGTTTGATGGCGGAGTCGGCGCCGATCTTGGCGGCGGTGCCTCCTTCGCCGGTTCCGTCGCGGGTGTCGAGGATGCGGGTGGGACCGTAGGGGGTGTAGTCCGAGCCGGTGGTGGTCACCGACGCGGTGTCGGTCGCGCTGTTGCCTGCGGCGTCTTGGACGGTGAGGGTGACGGTGTAGGTGCCGGGGGTGGTGTAGGTGTAGCTGACGGTTCCGGTGGTGTTGGTGACCTCCGTGCTGCCGTCGCCGAAGTCGAAGGTGTAGCTGGTGATGGTGGAGGCGGTGTCGGTGCTGGCGGTCGCGTCGCAGGAGATGGTGCGTGCGTCGGAGCCGGTGCAGGTGATCGCGGGGGTGATGCCGTCGGTGGTGCGGGGTGCGACCGAGTGGTAGGTGACGGAGGGGGCCGTAGCGGCGTGCCCGCCGCGTACCGTCACGCGGGGGGTCGTGGCGCTGTGCGCGGCTGCGATGCCGGGGCTCAGGGCGAGCGCCAGGGTCGCCGCTGCTGTCAGCAGGGCGCGTGGACGCGTGGTCATGCGGGTTCTCCTCGGAGTCGGGTGCGGCGGGACATGGACGTGCGGGCTCGGTCGGAGCGGCTGTGTGCCGGGACCGGGGCTGAGCCTCTGCGTACGCGCGGGTTTTGCGGTCAGGGCGCCGTTGTCGCCCGCGTCGCGGCCGTAGCGATCAGGGCTTTGACGGCGGCGGTGACGGCCGTGGGGCCGGCGGCGGTGAGGGCGGTGACGTTGGTCGCCGCGGGGGCGGGGCCGGCGATGGTGATGAACCGGTTGCGGGGCAGCGCTTTGGCGCGGTCGTCGACGCCCTGTCCGGCGGCTTGGCCGACGGTCAGGATGAGCGAGCATCCCTGTAAGGCAAGAGTATTGACGTACGCGTCGGCGTTGGACGCGGTCTGCGGTCCCTGGATCTCCAGGTAGCTGATCTGAGCGCGGGTGGCGGTGGCGGCGGCTTGCATGCCGGCCCATACCGGTGCGCTGCGGGCGTCGGCGATGCCGTTGGGGCCGGTGAGCAGGCAGGCGGTGAAGTCGGTGTACACACGGGCGCGGACCGGGGGCGAGTAGACGATGGGCGTCTGGTGATGGTGTGGCCACAGCGCGAGCGTGGTCAGGGCGATCGCCGCAGCCCCGATCAGCGCGCCCAGGCTGATGCGCGGATGGTGTGCGATGGATCGCAGGGTTGTGCGCATCGGTGGTTCCCCCCACGGCTCCCGCGTCAAGCGAAGTACGTTCGCTGGACGGTATGGGTAGCGATGCGTGAGTGTCTATGTGGCATCGGTCACAAGGCTGTGATCTTCCGTATCTGACCGGTCACCGGTAGACCTGTGTCGTTTGCGGTTTCTGATTGCTGCATCAACTTCTCAGGGGTGGGGGTCGGCGATGGCGCGCGGGCGGGGTAGGCGGCGGGTGTGGACGCGGCGGGCGTTGCGGATCGTGTCCTCAGGGATGTTCCTTCTCCTGGTGCTGTGCGCGGCGACGCAGTCGGCGTCGGCGGCCGAGCTCACCCCGGGGCGCTCGCCGTTCAGTCTGGGCGAGCAGTTGCTGTCCCGGCTGCTGCGGGACGCGGAGCGTTTCATGGCGAGCCCGGCGTCCCTGCCGACGCAGGGGCGCGGGTCGGGGTCACCGGGGCATTCCACGCGCGCTGACGCGGGCAGTGGTCGGGCGCCGGGCAACGGCGCGGGGCAGGTTCCGACCACGTCGCCGGCAGCCCGCAAGAGCGCTGGAGGCAAGTCTGCGGCGGCGGTGAAGGGTTTCGACGCCAAGACCTCCAAGCGCTTGCCGGCCAAGTCGAGCGCGTACACGACGTGGTGGCAGAACGCGGATGGGACGCAGACCGAGCAGATCTCCCAGACGGTGGTGAACTACAAGGATTCCTCGGGCGGCTGGGCGCCGATCGTCACGGCGCTCAAGCAGGGTTCTGATGGGCGGTGGCAGGTTTCGGCGGCCGGGTACGGGCTGTCGCTGGCGGCGGGATCTGCGGTCGGCACGGCGCAGGCGCAGGGGTTGGCGCTCTCCCCTGACACGGGGCTCGGCGCCACCTCGTTCGGGGCCTCGGATCTGACGGGCTCGGCGCGGATGGAGCAGGCCGATACGAGCGTGTCGGATACGGACTCTTCGACGGGCACGCTGGCGACCTTGACGGTGGGCAGTGGGGAGTCGGTGGCGTGGTCGCTTGCGGGCGCGGCTTCGGTGACCCCGACCGAGTCGGGGGACACGGTGACCTATCCCTCGATCCTGACCGATACGGATCTCTCGCTCTCCTCCGAGGACTCCGGGATCAAGGAGTCGCTCGTTTTGTCCTCGGCGTCCGCCCCGAACTCGTGGACGTTCCCGCTGACCCTGACCGGGCTTTCGCTGAGCCAGGCCTCGGACGGCACGTGGCAGTTGGTGGATTCTTCGGGGAATGTGGCGGCGACGTTGGCGGAGCCGTTCGCGCTGGACTCGAGCAACACCGCCGCGGCCGAGACCCAGGCTGTGACCTATTCCCTGGCCACCGTGGACGGGGTCGAGCAGCTGACGATGACGCTCTCGCAGTCGTGGCTCGATGACCCGGCGCGGGTGTTCCCGGTGACGGTCGACCCGACGATCACGGTCTCCACAGCCGATTCCGGCCTGTCGTCGTACGTGGACGGGTACATCAGCCCGGACGGGACCGTGAACGACCAGACGAAGAACTACTCGAGTACCGGGGTCCTGAATGTCGGGTACGACGGGACGGACACGGACCGCTCGTACATCAACTTCCCTTCGGCGACGATCTCCTCGGATCTGCAGGACACCGGCTACCACGTCACCGCGGCGCAGTTCGCGGCTTATATGGCCTCCGGCAGTACGAGCGCGTCGTATCCGTTCGACGTGTACTCGGTCGCCGATCCCTGGTCGGCCTCGAGCATCGACTACGCGAACGCGCCGACCAGCGCCTACGAGGAGCTTGGCAGCTATGCCGGTTCGACGTCGAGCGCGGCCACTTGCACCGGGCTGAGCAGCGGGTACTGGCTTTATACGCCGCTGTCGGCGACTGCGATGGACACGTTCGCGCTGAACGAGGCCACCTGGTACGGCGTCATGCTGTGGGCGCACGATGAGACGAGCACGGCGTATTACCGGGCGTTCGGGTCGGCGAGCAACAGCGCGTGCTCGCCGTATATCTCGTTGACTTATACCCCGGATGTGGCGCCGACGGTCTCGACGATGTCGCCGGCCACAGGGAGCGTCGTCTCGAGCCTGACTCCGGAGTTGACGGCATCCGGCACGGATTCTGATGATTGGCCGAATTCCTCGGTCGAGTACGAGTTCTTGGTGTACGACGCCTCCGGCGGTACGGCGATCGCACATTCCGCGCTGCTCTCGTCCGGGTCGTGGACGGTGCCGAAGGGCACGCTGAAGTGGGGAAACACGTATCAGTGGTCGGTGTGCGTGTGGGACGGGTTCAAATGCGGCACCGAGACACTCAACGCGTTCGAGACAACCGCGCCGGGGCCGGTGTTGACCCAGGATCTCTCGCAGTCCACCTCCGGGCACGGGTTCGATGTCGCGACCGGCAACTACACGACCTCGGTCACCGACGCGAATATCGCGGGGGTCGGGCCGGCGCTGGATGTGGAGCGGGACTACAACTCGCTCGATACCCGCAAGTCGGGCGGGTTCGGGGCGGGCTGGTCTTCGATGGTGGATGTGAACGCCACGCAGGAGCTTTATGCGTCGGGTGCGCTGCAGGCGGCGGCGGTGACGTATCCGGACGGCTCGGTGGAGGTGTTCGGATACAACAGCGACGGGTCGTACTCGCCGCCGGAGGGCACGTTCGCGACGCTGCTGCCGATCACCTCGAGCGGATCGGTGGTGGGTTATACCCTGACCGACAAGACCGGTACCGCCTACACCTTCGGGCATGTGAGCACGGCTCCGGTGGCCGGAAGCACTTCGGGTACCTTCACGACGGCCGGGGTGTTCGGGATCTCCCAGGTCGCCGATCACGCCAAGCATACGTTGACCTTCCTCTGGGGTGTCAGCAACGGGGTGTCGGGCTCGCACGTGCTGGTGGAGACGAGCGCGCCCAGTGGCCGTGCGCTGTCCTTTACCTGGCAGACCCCGTCGGGTGCGGAGTACCCGCATGTGGCGGTGGTGACCACCTCGTATGCGAATAGCGGGGATGCGACGAGCGCGCAGTACTGGTCGTACACGTACTCGGGCGACATGCTCAGCACGATGTGCGCGCCGGATCCGTCGGCGCCGGCTACCGCGTCGAGCGCGTGCACCACGTACAGCTACCAGCTCGGTTCGGACTACCAGCAGGCGACTGTGGACACCGCGCCGTATCAGTATTGGCCGATGGACGATGCCACCGGCTACTCCTCGAGCCTGACGCAGGTCGGCGCGAATATCGGAATAGGCCGGGCGAATTACACGAACATGACCGGGGACACCGTCTTCCCAGCGGGCCCGATGGCCAAGATCGGGTCGGAGGCGACGGGCGCGGTGTTCAACGGCTCGGACAGCTTCATGACCCTGCCCACCGGCATGGTCTTGAACACCACGTATGTCTCGGTGGGACTGTGGTTCAAGACGACCTCCAGCGGGCCCCTGTTCACGGAGCAGAACGCGGATATCGCCTTAACCCCGACGAACGCGACGATGTCGCTGTATGTCGGCACCGACGGATATCTGCGCGGAGGCTGGTACACCGGTGTCAACGGCTCGGCCGGGCAGATCGAGGACACCAAGGCGAAGGTGACCGACGGCGCGTGGCACTACGCGGTGCTCGCCGGAGCCGGGGCGACCCAGACCCTGTATGTGGACGGGGCGTCTGTCGGGTCGCTGTCGGGCACGGTGGAGAACCTGGGGCAGACCTACGAGTACGTGGGCGCCGGGTACTCCTCCGGGACCTGGCCCGACCAGGCGGCGGCCGGGAAATGGTATTTCAAGGGCTCGATCTCGGACGTGTCGGTGTACAGGTCGGCTGTTCCCTCTACTCAGGTCGCGAACCTGTACGCGGTGGCGAATACCTCCGTCGACTGGCTCAACCAGATCACCCGGCCGCGGCTGCAGGACGGGATCTCGAGCGATTCGGGTGAGGCGCCGGCCGCGGCGGTGGTCTACAACGAGGTGGACGGGCGGGTCACGTCGGTGACCGACGGCAACGGGGCCGTCTGGGGGCTGAGCGATCCGACTGTCTCGGGCTCGAGCCAGGTGTTCCGCGAGACGGTGATGGGCGACCGGCCGGCGTTCTACTACCGGCTGAACGACGCGGCCGGGTCGAAGTATGCGGCGGACGAGGTGAACGCGGACGCGTGGGCGAACGCCGGGCTCGCCGCGACCTACAGCGGGGTCACGCTCGGTACGACGTCCAGTGTGTTCGGGGATACCGACGCAGGCACCTTCGACGGCTCCTCGTCGTATATGCAACTGCCGACCGGGTTGACCGCGAGCGCGCCGGTGAGCATCGCGCTGTGGTTCCAGACCAAGTCGAGCGGACCGCTGTTCAGCGAACAGGACCAGGGCCTGGCCAGCGTCAGCCCTCCGTCAGCTGCGACGAACGCGTTGTACGTCGGTACCAACGGTCTGCTGTACGGGTCGTTCGCGATGGGTACGCAGACCGCGATCGCCTCGAAGGACAAGGTCACCGACGGCGGTTGGCATTACGTGGTGCTCACCGCGAGTGCCACGAGCGAATCGATGTACCTCGACGGCGCGCTCGTCGGCTCCGAGTCGGGCACTTACACGTATGCGGGGCAGGATGAGGATCTGATCGGCGCGGGCTATTCCTCCGGTGACTGGCCGAACCAGGGGGCCAAGGGCGACTGGTATTTCAACGGCTCGATCTCGGATGCGGCGTTCTTCTACTCCCAGCTCTCGAGCGACCAGGCCACCCAGCTGTGGCAGGGCTATCAGAACACGATCGGGTTCCTGATTCCGCTGGAGTCGGTCACGGTCACCGACCCTGCCAACAGTGTCGACAGCGCCGATGGTGTCGATGTCACGCGCACCGAGACCTACGATTTCGACCCCGCTCACGACAACCGGGAGGTCAAGTACGTCAACGGGCTCGGCGACGCGACGACCTACAGCTACGACACCGACGGTTTCCTGGACGTCGTCACCGACCCCAACGGCGATCAGACGATCACCGGGCACGATGTGCGCGGCAACGTGGTGTCCACCACCACCTGCCAGTACCAGGCGCTGAATAAGTGCTCGACCTCGTATGAGACGTACTATCCGGACGACACCACCACCTCGTTCACGGCCAGTACCCTCGATCCGCGCGACGACATGGTGCTCACCTCCAGCGACGGCCGCTCGGCCTCCGCGGGCGACTCCACGTATCAGACGACGTACACCTACGACGGCGACGGCAACGTGCTGACGAAGAAGAATCCGGCGGGCAACGGGGTGACGAACGTGTACTCCACCGCCACCTCGCAACACGCGTGCGCGCCCGACCCCACGCCCGCAACGCTCGGGACGCTCTCGACCACCCAGTACGAGCCGACGGACCTGCTGTCGACCTCGACCACCACGGGCGGCGCGGTGACCAGGTACGTGTACTACCCCGACGGGGACACCTGCATGGTGGAGAACGCGGACCACCTGGCCACCTACTACACCTACGACGGGCTGGGCCGGGTACTGACCAAGACCGTGGAGGGCGGGGACTCGATCCTGGCGAACATGGTCGGCTACGCCGGAACGCTCACCACCAGCTACGTCTACGACGGGCTCGGCCGTGTGGTCCAGACGACGGCGCCGGCGGTGACCGATGCGGTCACCGGCGTGGTGCACACGGCGGTGACCGTGCAGACCTTCGACGCCGACGGGGGCCTGACGTCCACCACGGTCTCGGACTCCAAGGAGGGTGGGGACTACTCGCGCGAACAGACGTACACGTACAACCAGTACGACCAGAAAGCGTCCTACACCTCGGCCGACGGCAACCCTTCGACGGACCCGGCCACCAAGGTCACGGTCGCGGGCGCGAGCGGGCACACCGCGCACTACACCTACGATGCGTGGGGCAACGTCGAGACCCAGACCGACGAGTTGACCGGCGCTGCGACCCGCACCGTGAAGACCCTGTATAACGCCGCGGACCAGTTGGTCACCACCGAACTGCTGAATACCGGCACGACCGACGGAACCTACTCGGCCGGGTCGATACTGACCACCGACACGAAGACGTATGACCCAGGTGGCCGTCTGGCCAGCGACGAGGACGCTCTGCACTATTTCACCTGCTACTACTATTACGACAACAACCTGCTTTACCAGGAGGTCAAGTCCAGCGGTTCCTGTCCCGCCTCCGTGATCGCCTCGGGCGCCGGGACTGTCAGCGGAACGCAGGTGGTGGAGACCAACCTGTACGACGGGGCGGGCAACGTCACGACGAAGTACACGAACAACGGGGTCACCGAGACCGACGACGTGTACCACGCGGACGGCACCCTGGCCACCACGGCTGTGGATCCCGGCGGAGTCGACCGGATCACCGGATACACCTACTCGGCGGACGGGTATGTGACGGAGACCGTCGGCGAGTCCAAGGCCGGGGGTGTGGTCAGTGTGGTCTCGGATGTGAAGGAGACCTACGACGGCCTGGGCGACGTAATGACCAAGACGGTCGTCGACGGCACCGAATCGTATGAGACCATTTACACGCTCGACCAGCGTGGCCTGCCCACCCAGGTCCAGGACCCTGACGGCAACATCACCTACGCCACCTACGACGCGGACGGGCGGCTGGTCGCGACCACCTCCGCAACGGCGGTGTCGGTGACACTGTGGTGCCAGACCGCGACGAGCTATAGCGCATGCACGACCGCGGGAACCGCGGTGACCATGAGCTACATCCCCACGGCCGAGACCGGGTACGACACGTTCGGCGACGTCGTCGAGTCCGAGGCCCCGCACGCCGCGACCGGTGCGTCCGCCGCGTCCTCCTCGACGGTGACCACCTACGACGCCGAGGGCAACAAGACCTCGGTGACGCTGCCGACCTACACCGCCCCGGGCGCGTCCGCGCCGACCGCCTCGACCACGACCTACCAGTACGACGCGGACGGCGAACTGACCACGCAGACCGATCCGATCGCGGTCGCCTCCTCCAACGCCAACGGGGAGCAGGTCACCGACACCTACACGATGCTCGGGACGGTGGCGAGCCAGACCAGCACCGACCTCGCGGCTGGAACCAGTGCCACCACGACCTATACCTACGACGCGGACGGCGACCGGCTCTCGACCAACACGCCGATCTCCTCCAGCCGTAGCGTGACGACCGGCGCGACCTACGACTACCTGGGCCGGACTCTCACCTCGAGCACCACCGAGTCCGATCCGACCGACGGCACTACCGCGGCGACCACCTACACGGCCAGCGATGTCTACGGCACCGGCGGCTGGCTGGCTACCACGACCAGCCCCGACAAGGACACCGAAACCTACGGATACGACAACGTAGGCGAGAAAACCACGGCCACCGACATCCTGAGCAACACCACCACGTACGGGTACGACGGCGCCGGGCGCCAGACCACCACGACCCTGCCCGACAAATCCTCCTCCCAGATCGTCTACGACGAGGCCGGCAACGAAACCTCCACCGCGACCTACTCGTCGGCAGGAACGCAGCTGTCCGGCACGTCCATGGCCTACGACGGTGACGGACTGCTGACATCCTCCACCGCAGAGACGCCCGGGCAGGCCGCGTACAGCAGCGCGGATACCGAGACCACCACCTACAGCTACGACGCGACCGGACTGCTGGCCAAGGAAGTCGCGCCGCTGACCGGCTCGAGCACCGTGCCGATCTACTACACCTACGACCCCGCGGGCAACCAGAGCTCCTACACCGACGGCGACGGCAACACGACCTACTCCAGCTACAACCCCTGGAACCTGGCCGAGGACCAGGTCGTGCCGACAACCAGCACCGACACGACCCTGGCTTCGCGCACCACGACCACCAGCTACGACGCCGACGGCCAGCCGACCCTGGTGTCCGAACCGGTCGCCACCGCCACCTCGGCCCCGATCACCGAGACCTCCGCCTACAACGGGTTCGGCGACCTCACCAGCCAGACCGGCGCCGGGGCGGAAGGGCTCAACACCACCCGCACCTTCAGCTACGACCTGACCGGGCTGCCCACCACCGCCAGCACCCAGAACGCGGCCGGCACCCAGTTGACCGCGGAGTCCTACAGCTACGACGACCGCGGCGACCTGGTGGGAACCTCCGGAGCGGCCGGCTCGTCCAACTTCGCGTACAACGGCGACGGCCAGATGCTCTCGCGCACCGACGCCTCGGGCACCACCAGCTACGGGTACAACACCGACGACCAGCTCACCAGCCTCACCGACGCGGCCACCGGCACCGACCTCGGATACTCGTACAACGACCTCGACCAGGTCAGCAAGATCACCTACGGCACGGGCGACACCCGCAGCTTCGGCTACAACAGCGCCCACGAGGTCACCGGCGACACTCTGAAGACCTCCTCCTCGGGAACCACGGTCGATGGACTGACCTACTCGTGGGACACCGACGGCGACATGCTCAGCAAGACCGACACCGCGGGCACCGCCAACACCTACACCTACGACGCCTCCGGGCGCCTGGCGACCTGGTCAAACGGCACCAAGCTCACCAACTACAGCTATGACGCGGACTCCAACCGCACCGGGATCACCACGACCACCACCGCCAGCGGAGCGGTCACCGGCGACGAGACCCTCACCTACGACGCCAGAGACGAACTGACCGGCACCACCGACTCCGTCACCACCGCATCGAGCTCGTACAACTACACCCCCCGCGGCACCACCTCCCAAGACTCCACCGTCAGCGCGACCGGGGCCACCGGAACCACCACCTACGAGGACGACGCCTTCGGCCAGCAGACCAGCACCGGCAACTCCACCTACACCTACGACGCGTCAGGCCGCCTGACCAGCACCGTCGACGGCGCTGCCACCACCAGCCTGCAGTACTCCGGTACCGGCAACGACGTCGCCTCGGACGGCACCAACACCTACAGCCGCGACCCCGAGGGCGACCTGATCGGCACCGCCGACACCGCCGCCGGCACCAGCGGCCTGCTGTGGACCGACCTGCACACCGACGTCGTCGGCGAATTCGCCGCCGCCGGCACCGCATTGAGCGGCACCGAGACCTACAACCCGCTGGGAGCTGCGACCACCGACACCGGAACCACCAGCAAGCTCACCGTCGGCTACCAGTCCGAATTCACCGACGCGGCCACCGGGGCGGTGAACATGGCCTCGCGCTGGTACAACCCGGCCAGCGGCCAGTTCACCTCCAAGGACACCGTGGACAACTCGGCCGTCCCGAACACCGCCAACGCCAACCCGTTCGCCTACGCCGACGGCAACCCGATGACCGGCACCGACCCCACCGGGCACATGATGCAGGGCCCGGCCGGCCAGGAATGCGGCAACGCCACCTCCTGCGCCTTCGCCGCGAAGCAGGGCGACCGGATCGAGGCGCAGGAGGGGCAGTACGACTACCAACTGGCGGTGACCAACGCGTACCAAGGCTGTCGCGGCGGCATGTGCGCCGTTCACGCCGCCCAGCAGCTCCAGAGCAACCCGAACTACGTGGAACAGCACTATCAGGCCGCGTTGCGGCAGCGTGCCTATCAGGCCTGGCAGCAGTGGGCGAGCGCCAAGCCCACCGTCGTGCATGAGAAGTGCGGGATAACGCATATCGGCGGATGTATCCACGACGCGGCCGTCGTGATCGGGCAGAGTGCGTTGGCCACGGATGCGGTCTCCTTCGTCGCCGGTGTGGCCACCGCGTTGGTCTGTGGTGCGGCGACCGAGGTGGAGACCGGGGGTGCGAGTACCCCGGCGTGCATGGCCGCGGCGTTCGCGGTGGGTAACTCGGTGTCCTACGCGCTGAGTTCGACGGCGAACGGGACCTTCTCCTGGGCCGGGCTGGGTGAGTCGGCCGCGGTCGGTGCGATTTCGGGCGCGGCCGTGGCCCTGACCGGCGGCGCGATCCTGGGTGCGGCTGGTTCGGGGACCGTCGGCATGATCGCTGCGGGTGCCGGGTCGGGGCTGGTCGGTGGAGGCCTTGCGGGTGGCGGCAACTACCTGATCGGGTGTGGCACCAGTTGCTCCGCGTCCGGGTTCTTCACCGCCAGTGCCGAGAGCGGTGCGCTCGGGATGACCATCGGCGCGTTCAGCGCCGGGGCCGGGTCGGCCTTCGGCAGCGCGGTCGACTCCAGCTTCGGGGCCGCCGACGACGCCCCGGTCGCCGATGTCGGCTCGGCCACCGATACCGACGTTGCCACAGCTGCTGCGGCCGATACCGCTCCCACGGGCAGCGCCGCGGAACCGGACACGGCGGCGCCGGCCGCGACGGAGTCGGAGCCGAGCTCCGGCGGGTCGTGCGCGCACAGTTTCACCGGTGCCACCGCGGTGCTGATGGCCGACGGCACGACCAAGCCCATCGACCAGATCAAGGTCGGCGACAAGATCGAGAACTCGGCGCCCGGTAAGTCCGGCACCCAGACCCACAAGGTCGACGCCGTCATCGTCACCCACACCGACCACGACTTCGTGGACGTGACCGTGAAACCCGCCACCACGACCGGCGTGGGCGGGAAGCTCGCGAAACTCGCCAAGACCGCCGTAGCACTCGCCGCTGCCGCAACGCTCCTGACCGGCGTGCACACCCCCACGATCACCGGAACGCCGACGGCCCAGGCCAAGTCCACAGTCGCGACCAGCACCACCGCGACCCTCACCACCACCTACCACCACCCGTTCTACGACGAAACCCAGGGCGCCTTCGTCCAGGCCCAATACCTCAAACCCGGCGACCGGCTCCAAACCCCCACCGGCACCACCCAGATCACCGACATCCACCTCTACCACGCCAACACCACCACCTACGACCTCACCATCGACGGCCTCCACACGTTCTACGTGGTCGCGGGCGACACGCCGGTCCTCGTGCACAACTGTGGCTCCTTTACCAAGGAATACCCTGGAGGATCCACGGTCATGGCTACCGTAAATTCAGACGGAGCCATGGAAATGGCAATTCAAGCCGAGGATGGCTCGGTAAAAGGTGGACAGATGTTCCGGGATGCCATGGATGCTCTCGGGCCTGAGAATGTAAATTCTTTCGAGGCGAAGTGGGTCCGAGCGATGCCGTCGAACCTCGATGCGTTTAACGCCAACCTCAGGGCAGGCATGTCGTATGAGGAAGCAGCTGCTAACACGTTCACAGGGCATATGCTGGCAGGATATGGCTTGACTGATGTCACCGTGGATCCGAGTACGCTGGTTGGTGAATTCGGAAATTATACAAATGCTGAGCCAATTTTCTCCCGTCCAGCTGGGTAGTAGGTGGAACGCATGCTAGATGATCCGGATAGGTTGAAGGAACTTGCGGATGGCGGAGCATCCTTCATGGATATTGTGAGATACCTGGACGATGTGGTATCTCCGCTCCGGCCGATCGATTTCCTGCGGGTCTTTCAGGAGGATTTAGGAATTTCTTTTATCAAGGCGAGGGGGGTGCTGGAGTACTTCGACCCATCCATGCAGCCAGTCGTCGACGAATCGCTAATCAATGAGCGCGGTCGTGAAATTCTGGCCCTACGGTCAAAGTAACTGCGTCAGCTTGGGCAGCCCCGTGGAATGGGTAGTCGCGTGGAATGGGTAGTCGCGTGCCGCTGAGAATATGGCATCGTGTCAACATAACTACTACTGGGCTGTCCTTGCAGTATTGAGGATCTCCATACCGGCCAATCGCCCCAAGTCGGTCATGCCGTGCGTGACTGTGCGCTCCCGTTGCCGTCAGCGTTGCCGTCAAAAGGAGAACAACAAATGCGTTTCTCGCCTGACGACCCGTAACCGCGCAGGTCACCGGCCCGCGTGGCGCTGCTGTGAGAAATCAACTCCATTGATCACACCAGAACTTCTACGTCGTCGCAGGGTCAACCCCTGTACTTGTTCACAACTGCGCTGCCAGCGCTCCCAAGCCTGGGTTCGTTTCTAGGCTGCTCAGTAGCTTCCAATCTCCCGTCGCGAAGGCGGACGCGGCTATCCGCGCAAGTAGAGTATCGGTTCGACTCGGCGATCTCGCTGGCGTCTCGACACCGGACGTCGACGGGACTCCCGAGAGCTTGGCGAAGGCAGCAAGTGCCAGTGGCATGGATGATCCGCGGCTCCTTGAGGCGATCAATGAGGTGATCTCAGCGACACATAGCGGGCGGATCGGGCGCTTGTGGAGGATGGGGACGGCGGCGCCATAGGACGCGGAGCCCTGATAGAAGAGCTCTTACCAGAGAAGATCTTCCTGTCGAAGGGCTCCGCGCGTGACCTATTCTTGCGCACTCGACGTCTCCCGTGCACTCGTGTGGTACGTCGCACGTCTTCTCGGCGCCGAGCGTCGCCGGCTCGGCACACGCCGGAAAACCCGGGCGCTCACCCCATACCACCAGGCGCGATTCGTGTTGGCGTGGTTCCGCGACGACTGCGATGTCGAACGGCTCGGCGCCGGCTTCGGCCTCTCTCGCGCCACCGCCTACCGCTACCGGGACGAGGCGATCCGGGTCCTATCGGATCAGGCCCCAGACCTTCAGAAAGCGCTCGAGCGGGCGAAGGAGGAGAAAACCGCTTACTTGATCCTCGACGGCAAGGTCATAGAGTCCGACCGGGTGGCTGAGAAGAAGATCTCCAAGAAGGGCAAGGAAATCGACGCCTGGTACTCGGGCAAGACACACGGATTCGGCGGCAACACCCAGGCGCTGATGAACCCGCGCGGCATACCGCTGTGGCTCTCCGATGTCATTCCCGGCTCCGAACACGACCTGACCGTCGCACGCGAGCTGGTCCTGGCAATCCTATGGCCGTATACCAAGGACATGCCGGTCCTGGCCGATGGGGGCTACATCGGCGCAGGCTGCGGCGTTCTCACCCCAGTGCCCCACCGCACCGACGGCATCCCCCTACACGCCGACCAGCGCACCTTCAACAAGCTCCTGCAAGGACTGCGCTGCCTCGGCGAACGCGGCTTCGCCCTACTCGTCGGACGCTGGAAAATCCTGCGCCACGTGAAGATCAGCCCCTCACGAATGACCGACCTCGCCCGAGCGGCCCTCGTTCTCACACACTTCGAACACGGCATGATCGCGTGAACCTTGCTGAGATCACGTCAATGATCCGGACGAACTGGGTGCCTCGGTCGTAATATCGGATGGCTCGGTGACCCAAGGCAATCATAGGATTGCCGAAGCTCTCAGTCGCCTGGCTGATCCAAATAACTCCGCTTTCGTTGGCGGTACGCAGATTCTTGCTACCATCAACGGTGATCTGCCATAGATCGAAAATTCGCTTCGATTTATCTAATTGCGGCCCGACATCCTTTGTTTCGGTAGCGCGGGTCGCGTATTTGAAAGCTGGTCGACCTTGAGGATGTTTCGACTGATCAGGCCGAAGACTAGGCGAAAATTGGACCCGGATATCGCGCGAGCGGTAGCACTTCCAGTAGATGAAGCCTTGCAGAAGCGAGCCATGCAGCTCATTCGAAAAGGCGAGATCGAAAGGGCAATCGATGAGGTCCGCGCAGGGGCTCGATACGATCGGCGCGATGCGAGAAGTGTTGTGCTTGCGCTGATGTATGGGGTTAAGGTGCCGACAGTGAAGCCCTGAGCAGGTCAGGGCCCCGGTGGAGTCCCTACTGTTTTCGACACACCCCTGTCCTACTGAGGCCGAAAGGCTGATGTCCGTACGCTATGGCGGTTCGAGTCCGGTTTCCTCGACGAAGCCTTTGAGCAGGTCGGCGCGGTACACGATGCGCTTGAGGCGGGTTTTGACCAGTAGTGCCAGGGCGTCGAGGCTGCGGGCGGCGAGGTTGCCGAGTGATTCGAAAATACCTCCGCGCGTTCGCCTGATTGCAACCTGTGATCGAGTTGGGTGCTCGTCGTCGCCTCGGTTTTGTAGGGTGTGATCTCGGGTTCGGCGTGTCTGTGGTTTGATGTTCCGGGTGGTCTGGAGTCGACACGGTTGTGAACACACCCTCCGCTTGCATGGCCGTTGGCGTGCAGGTTCGTTCATCGAGGGCTGATGGTGAGAAGCGCGTCGGCTGGGTACGATTCGGCAACGGCGTGCTCTAGGGTCTCGCCGGTGCGGCAGGGTCTTGGTCGTGTCCCGTCGAATTGATCACCGTGAGCTTGTGACCGTCAACGCTGAACTGCGCGCCGAGGTGCGGCGGCTTCGCCGCGAACTCGAGTGGTTGCGGATCGAGAACGAGGTACTGCACGCGGCCGCGGCGCCGTTGATTCATCAGGCTCCCGCGCGAGAGCGGTTCGCGTTCGTTCATCGACTGCGGGGTCGGTTCGCGGTCAAGCGGCTGTGCCGGATTCTGGTGACGGATCGGTGCAACTACTATCTGTGGATCCGGGCCGAAGCTCGCCGTCAGGCGCACGCGGCGCAGGAGCGGGAGCTTCTCGAGCTGATCGTGGAAATCCATACCGCGCATCCCGCGTACGGGGCCGAGCGGATCACCCGCGAGCTCCAGCGGCAGGGCTTCGAGGTTGGCCGGCGTCGTGTCGCGAGGTTGATGCGGGCGAACGGCATTTCTGGGATCACCAGGCGCAAGCGTCGGAACCTGACGAAGCCGGACAAGGACGCAGCCGTGGTTCCGGATTTGATCCGGCGCGAGTTCACTGCGGCGATGCCGGGGCTGAAGCTGATCGGGGACATCAGCTGCTTCCCGACTGCCGAGGGCTGGGTCTACCTCGCGACGGTCCTGGACTTATGTAGCAAGGAGTTGGTCGGGTACGCGATCGCGCCGCACATGCGCGCGAGTCTCGCAGTGGAGGCGATCTCGACGGCGCACCGTGCCGGGCTGGTTGCCGGGAACGCGATCATGCATACGGATCGCGGATCTCAATACCATTCGAGAAGCTACCGCAACGCCCTACGGCGCCTGGAGATCCGGCAGAGTACAAGCCGGACCGGCTCGTGTCTGGACGGCGCCGCGGCCGAGTCGTTCTTCGCGACTATCAAGGCGGAGATCGGCATCCGATTCTGGCCCGACCGAGCCAGCGCCCGGCACGACATTGAGAACTGGATCACGTCCTACAACGAACGGCGCCTGCATTCTACGCTCGGCTACCGGACTCCGACCGAGACCCGTCGTGCCTGGCAGGAGCGCATGGCAACGGCAGTATAAGTCAAGAGTGTGTTCACAACCGTGTCCACTCCACGCATCTGGGCCGTCTTATCGCGACGCACTCCACCGGACCCGGCGCAGATACGGCCCATCCTGCACTCTCGCCTCGCGCTCCCGATGGGGCTCTCACAGGATCAGCGTCGATACTGTTCAGTGCCCAACGCGCGGTGTTCGAAGCCTGCGACCTGCGCGTGTCCTACCTGCATTCGACACGAAGGGTGACCATCACGGCCAGCACATGGGCAGGCACCGTCGTGGAGGAACGACGACTGAGCTAGGCCTCCGGCATGATCAGCGCACCCTTACCGAGGACGCCATCGTCGCACATGAATCTGGTTTGGCAGCCGGATGTAATGCGCTTACGTTCGGGGTGATCCCAGCGAACATCAACAGCACGGCGCGTTTCCTGGTTCAGTTGTCGTACCTGCGCACCACGTGTGCGGTCAGTTCCGCGGTGGCGAGCATGCGGGTGACCTCGGGCGGGAGGTTTTTGAAGTCGTCGTAGACGACGTCCATGGGTGAGACCTCGTACTCGTGTCCGTCGTAGCCGGTGGTCACCAGCATGTAGTTGGGGCCGCGTGAGTCGTGGCGCAGGCGCCAGTGTGCGCGGTATTTGCGGATGAGTACGTCCGCGATGTAGGCGGCGAGGACGGTGTGCAGGTAGCGCCAGTCGTCTTCGTCGAAGGTGTCGTAGTCCTGTTCGGCGACGAACCGGTTGAGGACGGGCAGGAAGGCCAGGGGGTCCGCGTCGAGGTCGAGGTCGCTCGCGTCGAGTGCGTCCATCAGATCGGCGAGCGCTGCTTGCCGTTCGCGTTCCCAGGTTTCAAGGTCGGTCTCCGGCTGGGGCATGACCGCTGCTCCGATCTAGTGGTGCTCGATGAAGATGATACGTGCCTTCGTGAGGTAGTCGCGGAGATCCTGGGATGGGCCCGCGCCCTGGAACTCCCAGCGTGGATCGAATCCGCTGTCTGCGTTGCGCAGCGCGACATCCTTGTTGATCTGCAGCTTGATGTGGTCGCTGAGCGGCACTTCGACCTTCTGGGGGGCGAATTCGCCGGGGGCTATCTCGATGTTCCTGTATTGCTGGTACATCTTCACCTCGACGGCGAGGGTGCGCCCGTCGGGAAGGTCCACGGGGCAGTCGACCTTGCGCGTGGTGGGTTTGTCGATGGGGAAGTCCGGGTCGGCGTTGGCCGGAACGGGGTACGGCCTCTCCGGGCCGCCGCCGTAGCGTTGGCGCGCGTTGTCCTCGGCGTTTTGCCAGCGCGACCTGGCGTCCTTGATGTTGCGTACCTGCTTGATCGACTTCGACGCCTTGCCCGGCTCGAGCGCCTTCATCTCGTTCGGTTTGATCTGCGTCGCCGCGCTGTCCTCGGTCGATAGGCCGTCGAGGATCTTGGTCGCCTCGCCCGAGGCGCTGGAGACCGGCGCGGTCAGCGCCTGGGGCTGCGGCAGCGTCTCGGGCGGGCGTTCGCCGAGGCGTGTGAAGTCGGTGGTGAGATCGGCCTCGTTTCCGGCGTGCGCGTCGAGGCTCTTCTCCAGCCCGTCCGCCGTTTCGTTGGCGAACTTCCCGGCCTGCTCCGCGGCCTTTGGCAGGGCCTGCTGCGCGTCGTTCTTCAGGCCGACGAAGATGGCCTTTTCCTCTCCGTCGGCCATCAGAACGTCAGCCCTTCCAGCCCGGAGTTCAGGGTCTGGGCATGTCCGCGCATCGTCTCGGCGTGTGCGCGCAGCACTCCGACGTGCCCGCGCGCCTCGGTGAAGTCGATCGAGAATCCCGACCCGGTGCTGTTGCCGGCGGCCGGGGCGTTGGACCAGTCCAGTCCGGCCATCATCTGCTCGACCTTGGCGAACAGCGGCTTGGCCGCGGCCTGGATCACATCACCCATGATCGTTTGGATGATCTGCTGCTTGAGCGTCTGCATCAGCAGCTTGCCCGCCTCGATGATCAGCGGCGCGCCGGCCTCCGCGAAGCCGAGGGTGACGACCGAGGCGGCCTGGTCCGCGATGAATTCGCCCGCCATGATCGCGAGCTGGATCGCGGCCTCCGCCTTTTGCGCGACGATGAAGTCCGCGCCCACGTCGAGCGCGTCGGCCAGGATCCGGCATCCGTCGACGATCTCGGTCACATGCTGGGCCGACAGGTGCGCCCAGCCGGACTGCAGCACATCGGTAGATGCACCCTGATACGCCTGGGCGACGTTCCGTATCGCCACGGTCGCGTCCTGGTGGGTCTGCTCGACCGCCTGCCCGAACTCGCGCACCATGGTCGCGAACTGGCGGACCTGGTCCTCGTTGATGTACGGCCAGTCGATCCCGAGCACGTTCAGGAACGTGACCACCGGCCCCGGCAGATCATCCGCAGCCACGACCGGCCCCCTGTATGCAGCTCAACTCGACTCTCCCCGAGCCCCGACCAGCAAGTTCAACACCGTGGGTAGTGTTCGGATGACTGTAACACTGCTGCGGGATGGCGTGCCCAGAATCATCCTGCGGCAACGGCCCCGAACAAGCTTGGTCTGCACCGTTCAGGCAACTTACTCCGGCGTGCGGCTGGCCGTCAGAGTGGTCAGGGTTGGCGCGGGCGCCGCGCGCTCGGGCGAAGCCCCGTTCCGTCCGCGCCACGCGACGGCGATGCGTGCGGCTCGGCGCACGACATGGCACTAGATCACGACGGCGGACTGTCGGACTTGTGAGTCTCGGGTAGAAGTTCGTAGAAGTCCCCTTGCTGCACGGGATGATCGGTTGCAAGCTCACAGGAGTACACCGCATGCACCATGACAGGGAGGGCATCATGGCATTCAAGTTCCTCGCGATCGACCCGGAGACCCCTCAGACCAACTCGCCCACTGTGTGGGTGGAGGAGGAGACGGGAGACCTGATCGTGCAAGGCTGGACGGCGATGGATGAGGCGACGCTCGCCGAGATCGCGCGCGTTGGTTCCATCCCCGGCCACAGCACGGACGTCCCCGAGCACGAGACCGTCGTCCGCCTTCCGGCCCGGATCGTGCCCCTGCTGAAGAAAGCGCTGATGTGACAAACCCAGACCTCTTCCGCGACACCTTGGCCAAGGCTCGGTTCTCCGCGGTCCACTTCGAGTCGCGGGACACCTATGCGATCGGAGACGAAGAGGCGGACGGCTACAACCGATTCCTGGCCGGCGGCGAGCCCGACGTCGATCCGGACGGCGACTATTGGCGGCCATGGGTGGAACTCGTACGAGAAGCGGTCGGCCGGGGCGTGGCAATGCGCCGGGCGCGGATCATCTCAGAGCCGGTGAGTGACTACATCAGGTTCGAGCACGCGCTCACGGCAGTGAACGTCGCCGCCGGAGAGCAGGTCCGGTGGCTGCCCCGGCGGTCGGCAGCAGGCATCGCCGTCAGCGCCCTCGACTACTGGCTCTTCGATGACGACGTGGTGATTCTCAACAACTTCGACGGGAACGGCGACTGGCGGACCGTTCAGAACATGGAGCTGAATACCGATCCGGCGGTGGTCGAGCTATGCGCCGAGTCGTTCGAGGCCGTGTGGTCCAGGGCGATCCCGCACCCGGAGTACAAGATCGCCTAACCGACCGTCCGTGGCCGTCTCCCCCTACTCCAGCGCCCAGCAGGCGCGCCAGCTCATCGCATCGCGCCTGGTCGAGGTCATGCAGAACGCCCAGATCAGCGCGCGTGAGCTGGCGCGCCGCTGTGGTTGGTACGAGAGCAAGGTCTCGCGGATCGTCAACGCGGTCACACCGCCGTCGGAGACGGACGTGCGGGCCTGGTGCACGGCCTGCAACGCTGAGGACGAGATCCCCGATCTCATCGCCTCCCTCCGCGATGCTCGCGGGATGTGGGTCGAGTGGCGCCGCATGGAGCGCACGGGGCTCCGCGTCGCTCAAGAACAGATCCTTCCGCTGTTCGAGCGCACCACTACCTTCCGCGCCTACTCTCCATCGCTCATCCCCGGCATGATCCAGACCCCGGCGTACCTGACGGCGGTACTACGCTCTACCCAACGGCGGCGCGGGCTGCTCGACGACGTCGACGCCGCAGTGGCAGCTCGCATGGCACGGCAGAAGCTACTTCACCAACCCGGCAAGACGTTCGCGTTCGTCGTGGAGGAGTTCGTACTGCGCTGCTTGGTTGCCACGCCGCCGCTCATGGCCGAACAGCTTGGCCATCTGCTGGGAGTGCTGGCACTTCCCAACGTCAGCTTCGGCGTCATCCCAGCGAGCGCGTCTCGGACGATGGAACCACCGGAAGGCTTCTGGATCTACGACAGCGCGCAGGCAGCAGCCGAGCTGACCTCCGGGTTCCTGACGGTTACTCAGCCACGCGAGATAGCCTTGTACGAGCAGTCGTTCGCCGAACTCTCCGACATGGCCGTATACGGCACTGGAGCCCGACGGCTGATCGCTACCGCCATCGAAGCGCTGGCGTAGAACTCCCGCAGAAGCTCATAGAAGACTGCTGTGCTCGTCGGGCGCGCGGGACCACTGTGGAGACATGATCTGCAGATCCGTGACCGCACCGCTTCAGGCGGCACTCTGGCATCTAGGCCTGGTCCGATGCCGTGAAGTAGTCGCAGAGCACGGCCGTGGTCCAAGAGGCTTGACGGATCGGGCCACGCGGCCCGAACTCGGCGAACCATGGCTTCACCTCGAATACAGGCGTGCCGTCCACCGCGTCCGGGTCTTCGATGTGCAGGTCGAGGCCATCGACTTTGAGCAGCGTGCAGCGGGAGACTCCGAGCCAGTTCATTCGCCTCATGTTGCGGTGCGTGAGCATTCCCCCCGCCGGCCAGTCGGGGTTGTCTCGGGCACTACGGGCGCTGAAGTTCAGGTCGGTCAAGTGGAACCGGAACACGACCTCCAGGTGACTGAACTCATCCAGACCCTGCAGCGATTCGGCGGTGAATCTGGGGTCATGGAGGCGGATGGTCGCCTGCGTGCCGTCCCACTAGTCGTCGGTCGGCTCAGTGTGGCCTGCGGCCACGTCTCCGATGGCTTCCGGTTTGAGTTTCTCGCCCATCAGGCGTACTCCGTATGTCGATCCAGAGGACCGTTAGCGCTACGTCCGCTCCCACGAGGCGCGTTCGAGGATGGCGGCGATCGAGTCTCGCGGTTGGCCGTTCTTGACGATGTGGTCGGCGAATCGTTCCACGTCGACGAATCCGAGGCGCCGCATGAGGGCAGCGGAGGCTTCGTTGTCCGGGCCGCGAGCGCCCCAGACGCGGGCGATGCCCAGGTCGTGGAAGGCGAGATTCAGCAGCAGCGACGTTCCCTCGACTCCGTAGCCCTTGCGCCATACGCGTGCTGCGATTGCGCAGCCGAATTGGGCGGTGTCTCCAAGCTGACCGACCGTGCTGGGCGGCGCCGAGGAGACTGGAGCGTAGGCCAGGCGCCACGTGCCGATCAGATCTCCGGTTTCGTTCTCGAGGGCGGCGAGTGCGTACTCCACGCGAGGCTCGATGGTTGCCGATGCGATGCTGCGCTCGATGATCGAGGCCACCTGTTCGCGCGTTCGGGGTTTGAAGCTCAGGTGTCGGGTGGTTTCCTCGTTGCCGTAGACGGCGGTCAGCGCGTCGAGATCGTCGCGATCGAACTCCCGCAGGGTGATCGACTTTCCGCGCTTGATGACTGGATACACGGGGCGAGCCTACTGGGTGAGTGCCCGGAGCGTAGTGTGATCGAACTCCTCCAGGGCCGTCCTCATCTGGTTCGCTATGGTCGGCGAGCCTGGTCCGGCTGCCGGGAGTGCGTCGGCCGTGCGTCGTACGCATACGGTGATTCCGTGGGTGCGCTGTTGCGGCGGCAGAGCGAGCACCGGCTCGATGGCCGCGAGGCCGCCGTCCAGGTCCCCGGTTGCGATGCGGGCCACGGCTTGGTGGGCGCGCGATCCGGCCTCGTCGCCGAAGGCCCAGTGCCCGGCGTCCGGGTCGGTGTACGACGCGACGGCCGAGTCTGCCGCGCGCAGGGCTTCCGGTGCGCCGGGGTCGACCAGGACGAGTGCTTCAGCTTGGTAGTAGGCGTGCTGGGCTTCGGGGAACGTCAGCAGGCCGCCGAACCGGTCGAGGTCGGAAAGCTCCAGGCGGTCGCGTGCTGCTTGAGCCCGGGTGAGGGCGTCGTTGGCGCTGGCACGGTCGCCGAGGGCGGCGTGGGCGCGTGCTTCGAGTGCGGGGAGCCATGCGGTGACTGTGCCGGTGAGCGAGGGCGACTGGGCGCCGCGTGCGTAGTCGGCGGCTTGCGTGTTCCAGCCGGCCCAGTAGGCAGTCAAGGCCTGGATTCCGCGTACCCAGGCTTTGAGCCCCTCGTGTCCAGCGTCGTCGGCGGCCGAGTACGCCGCCCGGGAGAGGGTGATTGCCGCCTGCGGATTGCCCTGGTCGTGCGATGCCTTGGCCAGCAGTCCGGTGGACAGGGCGGCAACCAGGTTCAGGTCGCGCGCGGCACCAAGCCGCTGCCGGGATTCCAGAAGTCGGTAGGTGATTTCTTGGAGGTTCACGAGGTCGCCGATGAACTCGTGCAACGGGGCCGTGGGATAAAGCTCCGCCAGTCGCGCCGCCTCACCGGTGAGCGCTCCGACTGTTTCTGCGTCCACGCCAGTGCCGCTGAGGGATGTAAAACGCAGGGCATTTCGGGCGGCCATGGCAATATGCTCCTTTATCAATTTGCTGACACCCTCGTCGTGGCCTGCTGTAGGACGCTGCACGACCGACGGCGCCGGAGTGAACAGGTCGGCGGCCGGACGATGGAACAACTCCTCAAGAACCCGACACACATCGCCGCTCGGCCGCGTGCGGAGCGCGCCGGACGTCCAGCGGCGGAACGTGGTCTCCGAGACGGAAAGACGGCTCAGGCGCGGCTCACCGTCACGGTCGGCCACGCTGCGGGCAGCGCGCTGGAACTGGGCGGAGAAGGCCTGATAGGTCCATTGCCGTTCTCCGACCAAGTCGCGCAGGAGAGTTCTGTCTGCCATGCGCAGTTCCTCCTTCCGGCTCCTCGATCGCTGCTGACGTTATGCCCCCAGTGGGCTGCCTTCTACGCGATCCGGCCGAATGGCACCCCGACGACACCCGGGTGCTACCCGCGCGCCATGGCCGCGCCGTCCAATTCCGGGAACGCTGAAACCGCACCAGTCCACTACCCAAAGTAGCTGGCGCTCCGTGAGCCGGGCGATCGACCTGACTCCAGAACCGACCGACAATCCGCACCTGCCAAAAGGCCAGTGCGCTGAGCGGTCCGCTTGGAACCAGCCGGAGGACACCCCCGTGATCATGAAACCCCTCGACCCGACCCCTTCCGAGATCGTTGCTGCCCATGCGACCGCGCCGTGCAGCCCGACCGAAGAGGAGCCCGTTCGGCTTATCGTCAAGTTCGTCGATGACGCCGAGGGTGCCTGTGCGCTTGCCGAGACGGTGCGCACGGCCACGCGACGGTGGGGAATCCGGTGGGCCGGCGAGCGGGCTCGGCGCCTGGCGCACACCCAGGCTACGTGGCTTCTGGCCCACGACCACCCCGAGCTGACCCACCTGTATCTGCACATTGAGTACGCCAGTGTTCGACGTCTGCTGACCATCATGGTTGGCGACCCCGGGAGCATGCTTCCGGCTTTCGCCGTCGGCGACCAGTGGCGGGCGAGCCTGGCGGGCGCTGTGAGCCCCGACGCCTTCCACCAGGGCGGCACGGATCGCCGTCTGCGTTGCTTCGTCAGGGTCCGCGCCCCGTGGCGGATGCGCAGGACGTGGGACACGGATCGTCTGGATGGCGCGCACCCTGAGCACACCTTCGAGGATTGCGACGGACAGGACGTTCTGCGCAGGACGCTCGCCACGGTCTTGCGCCAGGACGCGGTGCGTGCCGCTCATTGGCAGGGTCCGGACGATCGTGACGAGGTTTGGCACGAGCCGGGCGAGATGCCCGACGGGGTCGGAGGGGTCGCGGCGTGAGCACCCGGCTTCCGCGCATCTACGACGCCGGGGCCGTCGCCGTGGTGATCCTGCCGCCGCGCACGACCACGTACCGCACGCGCGCCGAGGTGCCGCGTTCAGAGCTGTATCTGGACGTGCCCGGCACGCCCCACCGCGATCACCGGCCGGTGACCGGTGAACTCGGCGCGCGCCTGATCCACGGGCTTGAACACCTGGATGAGGACGCGGACCCGGCCGAATCAGTACCCGTAGAGAATTCCACGGAGGGGATTGAACGTGATGACCAGTACTGCATGGCCGTTGCCGAAGTACACGGAGATCGAGACGTCCCGTAAGTGCAACCGCACCTGCACGTGGTGCCCGAACGCGGAGCATCCGGTGCGCCGTGAGCAGGAGCTCATGGACTGGGGCCTGTACCAGGACCTGACCGTTCAGCTCGGGGAGGCGGGCTATGCGGGGTGGCTCGCGTTCCACAACTACAACGAGCCGTTGCTCAACCCGCGGCTGCCGAAGGAGATCCAGCAGGCGCGCGAGGCCGCGCCGCTGGCTAGGCCTGCGATCTTCACCAACGGCGACGCGCTCAACCGCGAACTGCTCGCCGAGCTGACCGACGCGGGGGTCTGCTCCATCCGCGTCACCCGGTACCCGCACTCCGCTGATACCCCGCCGAGTTACGAGTCTATCGGGGCGTATCTGGAGAAGGTCGGGCTGGCCGGGCTGTCGTTCGAGTACGCCCCGGTGCGCCAGGGGCTCGGCGCACTGTGTGAGGCCGACGGTGTACGTCTTGAGGTGATCTCCCCGGCGATCACGGCGACGTACAACACGCGCGGCGGTTCGGTCACGACGCTGCCGCTGCTGGCCAAGGCGCGCACGGCGCCGTGCCTGATGACCGCGACCAGCCTGGTCGTGGACTACCTCGGGCAGGTCAAGATGTGCTGCTGCGTCTACCCCGAGGCGGCCGAGCACCGCGGCTACGTGATCGGCACCGTGCGCGATCAGCGCCTGCTGGAGCTGTGGGACTCGGACGCGATGAACGCCTACCGGGCGGCGCATGCGGCGGCGGATTGGTCGCTTTCGCCGGCCTGCGCCTCGTGTACCCAGCCGCTGCCCGAAACCCGGAGGTGACGGTGGACGGGAAGCGTGTGCTCTCGGCGTCCGCGCCGGGCCGGGTGTGCCTGGCCGGGGAATCGCTGGACTGGATGACCGGGGGTGACTCGATCACGGCGGCGATCTCGCTGCGTACCACCGTGACCGTGCGCACCAAGGCGGCCAGCACCAGTTCCCTGCGACTGTCCGCGGGCGTGCCGATCAACGTGGTGCGCAGCGTGCGCCTGGACGCCCTGACCCGTTACGAGGGCGATCAACTCGACCTGCTCCAAGCCACGGTCGCGGTCCAAGCCCGGGACGTCGGGGTGCTGCTGCGGGGAGCGGTGATCGAGACCTCGACCCGGATGCCGGTGGGCGCGGGCGTCTCCTCGTCGGCCGCCCTGGCTCTGGCGGCCACCGCCGTGCTCTCCCACCTGACCGGCCAGTCCGGGCTGCGGGCCATCCTGGCCGGCGCGCACGCGGCCGAGGTGGGTCAGATCAAGTCGGGTGCCGGGTGGATGGACTTTCTCGCCTGCGCCCATGGCGGGCTGCTGCGGATCTCCTCGTCCGCCGAGACTCCGTCGGTCCACTACCTGGGCGATGAGATCGGCGCGGCGCTCGTGCTGATCGACACGCTCCAGGAGCGCAAGACGGCTAGGACGTTGACGGACAAGCGTGAGCGCTGGAGCAAGCGGGATCCGGACCTGCTCGACTACGCCAAGCGCATGCCGCGCCTGGTCGACCTGCTCACCGCGGAACTTCAGGCCTCCCAGGTCGATCCGGGCGCGATCGGCGCGCTGCTCAACGATGCGCATGTGCTGCTGCGCGAGCGGATCGGCTGCTCGACCGACCTGATCGAGGAATGCATTTCCCGGTCCCTGTCCGCGGGCGCATACGGCGCCAAGTTGTCAGGGTCCGGATACGGAGGCTGTCTGATCGGAATCGCGCCTTACCGGGCGATTGAAACCATCCAGGCCACGCTGTCCTCTCTGCCTGTGCGGGTCAGCTTCTTCTCTAGGGTGGAGCCCGCCGGAGTCGTGATCCACCCGAGCGACCCGACTATCTGAAATACCGGAAGGAATACAATGCAGGACCTTTCCACGGTCATCAAGGCGTACGACGTGCGCGGTGTCGTCCCGGACGAACTCGACGCGGGTCTCGTCCGGCAGATCGGCGCGGCGTTCGCGCGGCTGGCCGAGAGCGACATCGTCGTCGTGCGCGACATGCGCGCCAGCAGCCCGGAGTTCGTCGCGGCCTTCGCCGAAGGGGTCACCAGCCAGGGCTACGACGTGATCGACGCCGGGCTCGGCTCGACCGACCTGGTCTACTTCGCCTCCGGCACGCTCGACCTGCCGGGCGCGATGATCACCGCGAGCCACAACCCGGCGAAGTACAACGGCATCAAGCTGTGCTGGTCCGGCGCACGGCCGGTCGGCCAGGACACCGGGCTCGGCGACATCCGCTCCATGATCGAGGACGGGGTGCCCGCCTACGAGGGCGCGTCGGGTGCGGTCTCCGAGCGGCCGATGGCCGAGGAGTACGCCGCCTACCTGCGCAAGCTCGTCGACCTCACAGGCATCCGGCGGCTGAAAGTCGTGGCCGACGCGGGCAACGGGATGGGCGGGCACATGGCGCCGATCGTGTTCGACGGCCTGCCGCTTGACCTGGTCCCGATGTACTTCGAGCTCGACGGCTCCTTCCCGAACCACGAGGCCAACCCGCTGGACCCGGCCAACCTCGTCGACCTGCAGGCGAAGGTGAAGGAGACCGGCGCGGACATCGGGTTGGCGTTCGACGGAGACGCCGACCGCTGCTTCGTGGTCGACGAGAACGGCGACCCGGTCCCACCGTCCGCGATCGTCGGCTTGATCGCGACACGGGAACTGGCCAAGGCGCCCGGCTCTTCGATCGTCTACAACGTCATCACCTCCCGCGCCGTCCCCGAGATCGTTGCCGAGCACGGCGGCACCTCCGCGCGCACTCGGGTCGGGCACGTGTTCATGAAGGGCCTGATGGCCGAGACCGACGCCGTGTTCGGCGGCGAGCACTCCGGCCACTACTACTTCCGCGACTTTTGGCGCGCGGATACCGGCATGCTCGCCGCCCTGCACGTCCTGGCCGCCCTCGGCGAGGGCGAGGTGCCGTTGTCCAAGCTGGTGGCCCAGTACAGCCGGTACGTCGCCTCCGGAGAGATCAACAGCGAGGTCGCCGACACGGCCGCGACGCTCCGCAAGGTCGAAGAGCACTTCGCGACCCGCGATAGCGCCGAGGTCGACCGCATGGACGGGCTCACGGTGGTGCTGGACGAGGGATGGTTCAACCTGCGCCCGTCCAACACCGAGCCGCTGCTGCGCCTGAACGTCGAGGCCGACGACGAGGCGGCCATGGCCCGGCTGCGCGACGAAGTCCTCACCCTCGTGCGATAGGCACCGAGGACAGCAATTCCGGATTAATCGTGTGCCAGGGCCGGCGTGGGCCCCGGCCCTGGCACCCCAGACTCCTCGCCGAGTCCACCTCCCTGGGCTCGGCGGGGGCACGACTCAGACCCGCACCGCACTCGCAGGTCTAGGCCACGGTCGCCGCCGTGCATACCCCGTTACCGCCCGGGGGCGATGACGACCACCTGCTCGGCGCGCCCCATCCACTCGCGCGCCGGGCGGGACCACCTGCACCCGCCACCGTCTACGGGAGACAGATCATGGCCACGATTACGACACGGGCAGTACGCCACATCGGGATCATCGAGGTGGACGGCTCCCTGGACGACGCCTCGGTCGCGCGGCTTCGCGAGGCATTCGCCGAGGCGACCGGCAAGGCGGGGTCCCGGTACGTGCTGATCGTCGCGGACGAGATCACGTCCATGGAGGAGAAGGCGGCTCTGATCATGGTCGCCGAGTGCGGCAGGCTGCGTGCCGAAGGCGGAAACGCCGCGTGGGTCAGCAGGAGCGGTTGGCTTCCCACGCGTGGAACCGCCGCCTCGACAACCTTATTCATGGGCGTATACCGGACCGTCGAGCAGGCGCTCGAGCTGTTCCACATCCACATCGAGGACGCGCCGTGACCCGGCCGCCCGACCTCGGTCGGTGTGTCAGGCCGCCGCAGTTGTTCTCGCTGTGGCGCCCGCCGCCCGAACTTCCTCGCCGTCAGCGGCAGCCTCGCGGTTCCGTTCCTGGCCGGACGCTTCCTAGTCACGTTCTCGTGGCGCAGCTCCTGCGCAGCCTCAAGAACCTGTGATGGGCGCGGGCGAGTCCGGCCCGTGCCCATCGCCAACCGCCTCCACCCACAACGGTCCGAGGCAGCGTCACGGCCGCGCCGACACTGACGCGTCCGCCGATGCAGACCACTCCGCCACAGCATCGGTGGACACCCGCATCGCAACCAATCCACCCACGAAGAATGTGAGCCTATTGTGACGACGCGACCTTTCCCTAGAACTCCCAATCTGGCTCTGCGTCGTGCGCGGCAGTCGATGCGGCTGAGTCAGGCTCAGTTCGCTGAAGCCGTCCGCGCAGCGGGGAACGCGATTGGGGCGCCGAATCACTGCACGAAGCGGCTGGTGCAGAAGTGGGAGACCGGTGAGCACGCGGCCTGCCGCAACGACTATCTCAGGGTGCTGCAAGCGGTGACCGGGCTGTCGGTGCGCGAGCTCGGCTTCCGGGTAGTGCCCGACCAGTCGGTGGAGTCCGCCGCCGGGGTCGGCGACGCAGCAGACGGCACGCTCGGCGGCGCCTCGGACGAGGTCGCACTGGCCAGGTCGGGCCTGACCGAGTACGACGCGGACGGGATGATCGAGGGGTCGATGGACCGGCTGCGTCACGCGCTCGAACACCCGTCGATGGTGGATTCGCGCACCGCCGAGTTCGTGGAGACCGCCACCGCGCGGCTGTTCGAGTTGGAGCACCACAGCCCGGCCCGGCTGCTGGCCCCGACCGTGGACCGGCACCTGGCCACGGTGACCGGGCTGCTGACGGCCGCCCGCCATGAGGGGGTGCGGCGCGCGCTGATGGTCTCGTCCGGACGCGTTGCGCTGCTGGCCGGCTGGCTGGCGTTCGATCGCGGGGACACTCCGTCCGCCAACCGCTTGTGGGACTCGGCGATCGGCGCCGCCGAGGGCACTGTGGACGAAGCCTTGCTTGCCGCCACCTTGACTTGCCAGTCGTATGCGGCGGACCGGCGCGGGGACCCCGGAGCCGCGTGGCAGCTCGCGCACGACGCCAGCGTGCGCGTCCACCACGACGAGCGCGCCACCGCCTGGGCCAGCACACGTGTCGCGCTGCACGCGGCGCAACTCGGGGAACGGGCGGCGGCCGAGGAGGCGATGGACCGGACGATGCAGATCAGCGGCAGGCTGCTCACCCCGCGCCCCGGCGACGGCACCGCGCCGTGGATGCGCTTCTTCGACCGCGCCCGCCTGCTGTCCTCGGTCGCGCACACCGCGGCCCTGCTCAAGGACCCGAACGCGGCCAACCACGCGGCCAAAGCCATCGACGCGCTCGGCCCGGCGAAGGTCAAGTCCCGAGCGATCGTGCTCGCCGAGTGCGCCCTGGTGGCCGCGATGGCCGGCGAACTCGACCTCTGCCTCGACCACGGCAGCGCGGCAGCTACGCTGACCCGCGAGCTGGACGTCAGCCTCGCCGCCGACCTGCTCTACGAGATCGTCCCGCTCGTCCTGCCCTACTCCGACACCCGTGCCGTCCGGGAACTGCTGCCACAGCTGACCCGGCTGAACCGGACAGCGGATCTGGCAGACGAGGCGCAGCAGAAGTGAGTGCGCGGCCGTAGCTGAGCAGCCCTCTTCCGTGCGACCCGGCCATTTAGTGCTCGACGTCGTTGTTCGCCTGACGGGACAGTCGGCTACAAACGCTCGATCTGTTGAAGCGCACCGGGATCAGTCCGTGGACGACGGGTTCACTGTCGTAGACCGATCCCAGTGCGCTTAACTTCGCCCATACAAGACATTTTAGGCACGGCGGCCCTCTCCGCAACGTCTCCCCTGCAACCCTGAGTCCGCTCCGGGGCGCTGCTCGCGGTGCGGGTCGGTCACGTACTACGGCTAGCGCGGATCCTTTGGGTTTCTCTTCGAGGCCTCGATCTTCAGACGCCTCTGTTTCTTAGCAACCATCTCGGCCCCCTCGCGTACCTGCCGCTCAGCCTCTGCACGCGCTTTCTCCTCCGCCGTTCTGGTGCCGGCCCACTTTTCGACGGTCTCTGCGAACTGTGCGTAGCTTGAGGGGCCGTCGCCGGCGGTGAGCATGCCGATCCATCCGCAGCCGTCCGTTTCGGGGCGCAGCACCCACGCGCCGGAGTCACCGTCCTTCGACGGAGGCTTGATGGATCCCTTCTGTCCCCAGTTCGGGCCGGGGCGGCGTAGCTCCAACAGGTTCTGGAAGCAATATGTCGTGCCGCGGATCCCGATGCTGCGGCGAAGAGCCAGCGCACCTACTTCTAGCGAGCGAGTGCCCGAGCGTGCGGACAGCCGGACGATTTCTCCCTCGACAACGTCCTTGGCGGCGACTGTTCGTAGGATCGGGCCGACATTGCGGACGGACCTCGGCACGGCTACCGGCACGTCGATCCTCACCAGCGCGGCATCGACTTCGTTTGCCGGTCCGGTTTTGTGGCATGCCTGCCTAGGGTCGGTGAGACTGCCGGCCGTGGAATGCACGCAGGTTCCGATGACCTCGGAACCGCCGTCCGGATCGCTAGGCTGCACTGCCTGTGACGATTCGCCGATGACATGGCCGCACGTGACGGCGTAGCTGTTGTCGTCGAAGACCAAGAACCCGCCGAGCGTCCCCCGCATCCGGTGACCTGCTCCTCCCATGGAGATACCACCCACCAGAGGATCGTGGCGGTCGCGGGGGCCTGCTTGCGCGCTCGCCACCGGGCGCGACGCCAGACGTACCCGCCACGGCACTTCACCGGCCGCCGCAGCCAAACCCTCGAAGCCGTCCGAGCCGATCAACGGGTCGTACAGCACTGTGAAAACGACTGCGGGACCTTCGCGGCCCTTCAATCGCCCAGGTGCTCGGCGGATTGCGTCGAACGTCCGGCAGGGCCAATCGGGGTTGCACGGCAGCGGTCGTTGCTGCGGTGGTGTGTCGTCGAGCAGGCTGCCGAGCGCGGCGCGCAGGGAATCCGGAGCGACGCCCCACAGCCTCGTCCAGTCAATCAAGGGCGATTGCGCAAGTTGCGAGTCAAGCGAGTCCCAGTCGTCGCTCGCCATCGTGGTGCGAATCCGCCACAGCAGCCGAAGCATCGGATCAGTCTCGACGAGCAGGCCCGTCACCTCGGGGTATTCGAGGATCTGGCCGAACGATTCAAGCGCTTGCCGGCCGACCTGCCGCAGGTATTCCATGCCTCTCACCCGCCGGTTCAGTCTTGATGGGCTTATAGAGGCTCGCCACGAGGGCGTACAGCGTGGGCAGCACGAGTGCCCCGACTCGGTCGTAGATGCCGATTTCCTGGGCAAGCCCACCGGATGCGTAAGCCCAGATCACGAATGCGCTGATGCCCACTACGATCGGCGCCCAGCGCTGTTGATACTTGGCGCTGGGATACTGGCGGTACAGAAGGATCACTGTCGCCACCCCGAGGGCCGCGAAGATGATCCAGAGCCATGCCGTGCGATCCGTTGTGTGGGGGTTCGTGCTCTGAATGACCACTGTCGAGATGGCGAGATACGGCCCGCCGGTCTCGATGGGGAAATACTTGGCCAGTTGCTCAAGAGACGAATCCCCTTCGCCGGCCTGTGCCTTGGCGCCGAGCCCGGTCCCGCGGCTCACAGGTGTTACCGCCCGCCCCATACTGGCCTTCCTTCAATTGGCAACCAGCTCAAGAACTTCTCGTAACCTGCGCGAAGCGTAGCGTGACAGTGGTGGGGCCAGAGTCAAAACGTGGAGACTGGTGGCGAGGTCGTCTATCCGATCGTCTCCGCGCCGCTCGGCGCGTCAGACCACCACGAGGGCGTCGTTAACATGCGACCCGAAGCAGGCCGACCTGGATGCGTCCTTGATCTGGACCTGATTCCGCGCGGTTGCGGAGGTCGGTCTGCGCAGGTGCTCCTCGGCTATTGGTCTTGATGCCAGGCCGCCACTCGGCCGATGCCGGGCGAGCGCTTCGTGATATCGGTCGCCCCCGTGATCGCGCTGGCGGCTGGTCTTACTGGTCGCGTATTGCTCGTGCGAGCTGGGTGATTGCCGGGTCGGGATTCTCTTTGACGCCTCGTAGTGCGTCCCGGTGGCGCTGGTAGAGGTGGTTGGCCAGTCTTGGGTCTTTCAGGCGTTGGCATATGCGGAGTGCTGCTGTGGCCGTGTCGTGGTCTTCGGGGGTGAGGTCGGCGAGTTGCCGCAGGTGGTGGGCGGCGGCTTGCGGGTCGGTGTCCGCTGCGAGGTCGGCGGCGCGTAGGTGGAGTGCGGCGGCTTCTTTCAGTACCGCGTAGCGGGCGGTGGTGAGCCAGTCGCGGTGGTGGTCGTCGAGCCAGGGTGAGAGTTGTCCGCGGTACAGGGTGGCGGCCTGGGTGAGCAGGGTGAGTTTCTGTTCCTGTTCGGCGGTTTCCGCGTAGTGGGTGAGGTGTCGGGTCAGGGCGAGGTCGGTGGTGATCATGGCAGGGTTCAGGCGGTAGGTCTGGGCGGTGTTGTCGTACGGGACGGGGTCGGCTGGTTCGGGGGTTTCGGGGAGGGCGTTGCGTAGGTATGCGCGGATGCGGGTGATGGCTTTGGACAGGGTCATGCGTGCGGTCCGGTTGTCGGTGGTGTGGGGCCATTCCAGAGCGAGGAGTTCGCGGGCGCGGATGCCGTCGGGGTGTAGGGCGAGGATCGTAAGTAGGGCGGTGGCCTGTTCCGTGGCGATGGGGGTGGGTGCGCCGGTGGGGCCCAGGACGTCGGGCTCGCCCAGGACGCGCAGGATCAGCGGCGTGGTGGTCAGGGCCCGCGGATCTGCGGCGGTCGGCGCCGCGGTGTGCTCGTCCTGCCCCGGATGCGCCGTGTGTTCGGCGGTTTCGCTCTCGGCCTGGTCCTGGTCGGGCTCGGCCGAGGGTGCGGGTCTGGCTTCTTCGAGGGTGGTGTAGAGCTCGGCTGCGGCGTCGCGTGTGAGGGTGTTGAGGTGGGTTCCGGTGTACTGGTCGGCGCCGTTTCCGCTGGCGCTGCGCACGGTGCCGTCGGTCTCGATGTCCAGGACGGTGGCGTCGTTGGTCTCGGGGTGGCCGAGCAGGACGGTTCCGGGCGGGTAGCCAGCGCCTGGTTTCGGGGTGCGGATGGCGGTGGTGGCAGTTGGCTGCTGTGCGCGGTTGCCGGCCGTCTCGTCGTTCTGCGGTGTGCTGGTGCGCCAGCCGGGGTGGTCGGGGGCGTGGGGTGTGCCGAGTAGTTCGCCGGTCAGATCCGGGTCGGTCGAGAGGGTGTGTCCTTCGGTGGCCAGGGTGCTGATGGCGAGGGCGCGGGCGGCGGCGGTGGCGCCGGGGCCGGTCAGGGCGAGGGGGCCGGGGAGCTGGTCGGGGTCGTAGGCGGTTTCGTGCTGCTGGTCTTCGGTGGTGCCGAGGACCGGGTGGTCGGGTGGGTCGGCGAGTAGGGGTGGTGGTGTTTCGCCGGGGTGTTCGTCGGGGCGGTAGCCGTAGTGGTCGGCGCTGACGGCGGCGGAGTGGACGGCGGCCAGGGTTCGGGCGAGGTCGGGGACCTCGTGGTCGCGCGGTAGGCCTCGGTGCCGGTTGCGGGTGCGCAGTAGCGCGACGGCGGCGCCGATCGCGGTGATCAGGGTGATGCTGGTGTATCCGGCGGCGGCGGGTAGGTGGTAGCCGACGGTGTGGGGCCGGTCGGTGCGGGCGGGGCCGGGTGTGGCCGGGGTCCGGGCGGCGGTGTGCGGGCCGGTGGCGCCCGGATGGGTCCCGGGTGAGCCCGGGGTCCGGGACGGGGCCGGTGGGGCGGTAGCGGGGCCGGGTGCGGGCGCGGTGGCCGTGTGGCCGGTTGCGGTGTCCGGGTGCGGGGACGGGGTGCCGCCGGGCGCGGGGATGCCGGGGATCGTCAGGCGCCATCCGGGCAGGATCAGTGCGGGGTCCTGCAGGCTGCGCCCGTCCGGCTGGGTGACGCCCTGGTTGGCTGTGAAGATCCGGTGCCATGCCTCGGGGTCGCGGTAGTAGTGCCGGGCGAGGTCCCAGAGGTTGTCTCCGGGCACGACCGTGTGCACGACCGGGTCCGGAGTGTTGTTCGGGTTCGTGGATGCTGCCCGGATCGGCCGGGTGGGGAGCGGCGAGGCCGTGCTGGTGACGGTGTGGACTGGATGGGGGGTGATGGTGGGGGTGGCGACCAGGGCGCCGAGGCTGATCGCGCGTACGGCGATGGCAGGGGTGATCACTGCCAGTGCGTTAGGGACGATCGCGGCCGGGAGGCGCAGCAGTGTCCAGGTCAGGGCGAGGGCGAACCAGAGGCCGTACCAGGCCCAGGCGATCCACAGAACGTCGGCCAGTACGGTGAGCAGGGGGTAAACGATCTGGGAGGGTTCGGCCTGGATCCCGCGCCAGTACTCCTGGATGTCGTCCCAGCTGGGCAGGGTGTGCGGGATGGGGTTGCCCCACAGGTACCAGAGCGCCGCGGGGATCGCGGCGAGCAGGATGAGGTGTCCGAGGAGCGTGGCCGCGGTGCGGGTCGCGGCGCGGGTGCGTGGAGCTGTGATGGTCATCGGGTCACGAACCCTGCTGAGCAGCTGTGGTGACGCCCTGCTCTATTTCGGCGGTGGCGTTGCCGGTGACAGTGATCTCGCCGACGCCGATGACACCGAGAATCTCGGTGGGCTGGTGGTGGACGATATCGACGCTGATCTGGTCGCCGTTGATGGTCACCGTGCCGGTGTCTCCACAGGAGGCGATGTAGTCCTCGGCGTCGGCGATGGCCTGGCCGGGGGTGGTGGCGAGGATGTTGTCGCGCAGGTCGGCGGGGTTGAGTGCTTGGGCGGCAGTGCGTGCGGCTTGTTGGGCTTCGTCGATGGCGGCGGTTTTCGCGGCCAGGGCGCGGCCTCCGTCATAGACGAGTCCGGCGAGGATGACGAAGGCGGCGGCGAGCACGACGACGAACGCGGTGATCGATCCGCGCTCGCGGTCTCGATACCGGGTCCGGGCGCCGGTTCGGGGCCGGTGCCGGTGAGGGAGCCTGGTGTTCATGATCCACTCCCTGGGTCCGGGACGTAGATGTCGACCGGTGACGTGAAGCTTGCTGTGATGGTGGCTGATCCGGGGAATCCCGCGGCGACGGCTTGGGCGAGGGTGACGTGGCAGGCCAGCTGCACGGTGATGGTGCCGCCGGGCCGGTCGTTGCCGGTGTCGACGGTGACGGTGTCGCTCGCGCAGGAGAGCCCGCCTTCGGCCAGGGCGGCTGCGGCGGCCTGTTGTGCGGCGGCGGTGGCTTGGCCGGGGTTGATGTAGTTGAGGGTGGCGGCGCGGGCGGCTTGGGCGGCTGCGTCGTTGACGAGGGCGCGGGCGTGGGTGAGGCGTCCTATGCCGAGGAAGAGCAGCAGGAACAGCACGAGTACGGGGGTGAGTAGGACGAACTGCGCGCTGGCCGATCCCCGCTCGCCGTCTCGCGCGCGGGCCCGGCCGCGCCGCTGGCCTGCTCGTCGGGGGTGCATGGCTGCCTCCTTTCCGCCTGCGGCTATTGAGTGTCCGGCTCGAACTTGTCCACCGGCCCCGCGGCGGTGACGTCGAGGTGTTGGGTGACGCCGAGCAGGGTGGTGACTTCGCCGGTGATCGTCACGGTCACCTCGTCGGCGCCGCGCTGGACATCGACCTGGGTGTCTTGGATCGCGGTGGTCAATTGGGCGAGCTCGGCCTGTGCCGCAGCCTCGCCGGCCGCGGCGGTGCCGTTCTGCGCGCGGGCGGTGGCAAGCGCCAGAGAGGCGGCTGCCTGGGCGGCCTGCTGTCCGTGTTCGTCGGCGGCGTACTGGATCAGGCCGAGGACGATCAGGGCGAGCAGCGCCATCACGATGACGGTCTCCGCCGCCCCGTCCCCGCGCTCGCGTTCCCGGCGGCGGGCCCGGTGGCCTGCATGGGGTCCTGGCCTGCGCGACGACGCGTTCTCGGCGTCGGATGCGACCGGGCACCGACAACCCGCCCGTCGAACCGACAGGTGCGCTGAACCCCCGTGGCGGAGGTATGACATGACATACATCATCATGCCTTGTCTTTAAGGGAGGGATATGCCGTCGGCAGCGCCCATGACCTTCGCCGAGATGACGCCGACGACGCCGACGGCCAGGACGACGAGCAGGGCGATCAGGGCGACGGTTTCGGCGGTGCTGCCGCGTTCGGGCGCGGTGCGCAGGTGCTGCCACCGGTCGCGCAGCGCGGTGACGGCGATCGTGACGTAGAAGGCGAGGGGGTTCATCGTGTGCTCCAGTTCCTCAGTGATGCTGACCAATCGTCGGGATTCGTGAACATGAGTGGTTTTCATAGGCTGTCCATGACTTTCGCCAGGGCCGGGTAGCAGGTGAAGACGAGGAACCCTGCCATGAGCAGGACGGTGGGCAGGCCCATGCGTTCGGTGGCGGAGGCGGCTTTGGCCTCGGCGGCCGAGAGCAGCCGTGCCCGCAGGCTCGCTGCCTTGGTGGCGAGGGTGGCGCGGATGCGGGCGCCTTCGGTCCCGGCGAGGGAGGAGGTGGCGGCGAGTTCGGTCAGCTCGCGCACCCCGGTGCGGGCGCCGAGTTCGCGCAGCGAGTCCCAGACGGGGGCGTGGGTGGTGTGGGCGGCGGCGAGGGCTGCGCGCAGGTGGTCGTGTCCGGGTCCGGTGCCGGTGGATGCGGCGAGGGTGAAGGCTTCTTCCTGGCCGGCTCCGGCGGCGAGCATGACGGCGACGAGATCCAGCAGGGCGGAGGTGGCGTAGCGGATCTGCTCGCGCAGTTTCGCCGCCTCGGTGCGGGCGAGTTGGCTGGGCAGCGTGGACCCGGCTGCGGCCAGGGCGAGGGTGCCGAGGGCGAGCAGCAGCACGGGGACCTTGACGCCGATCACGCTCAGGGCGAGGGCGTAGACGGGTCCTGCGATAAGGCCGAGGAGTCCGAGTCCGGCCTGTTGTGCGAGGTGGATCTCTGTCGGCCGGTCCAGGGCGGTCAGGTCGGCGCGGGTGCTCGCCCTGGGCAGGCCCAGGGCGCTGAGGAGGGGTACGGCCGGGAACCCGGCTTTCTGAATCGCACTGCCCGGGGCCGTGCGCGGCAGGGCGGCCGGGCGGTTCGGTGCGGCCAGGGCCTCGCCGAGCGCCGGATGCGCCGGGTAGAGAACCAGCAGGGCCAGGGCGAGGCCCGCGCCCGCGCCCGCGCCGCACAGCGCGAGGAGGAACAGGTTCATGACGCGCCCCCGTCCGCCCGTGTGCGGGTCCACAGGCGTGCGGGTGAGGGGGTGCGGGCCAGGGCGCGCAGCCAACGGAAGGCCGCCGCGAAGATCAACGCCACCCACAGCAGCACGACCTGGCCCGTGGCCGAGTCGTAGGCGGTCAGGTAGGGGTGGTCGATGAGTGTCAGCAGGATGCCGAGGCCGACCGTCGTTCCGGTGATCATGCGGATGGCAGTCTGCGTGCGGGCCTGGGCGACGGCGACGCGGGTGCGCATCGCGGCCTGCTCCCGGGCGGTCTCGGCCAGGGCGGACAGGAGGGCTGCGAGGTCGCGGGTGGGGTGTTCGGAGGCCGCGGCCAGGGCGAGGGCGACCAGGTCGCAGGTCGCGTCGTCGACCCGGTCGGCGAAGACGCGTAACGCTTCCCGGGTCGAGGTGCTGCGCACGTCGAGGTCCTCGGCCAACTGTCCGGCGGCGGGCTGCAGGGCGTCGGGGGCGTTGCGGCACGCCGCCGCCAAGGCCTGGTTCAGTCCCGAGGCTGCGGAGAGGGTGTCGCGCAGCATCTCGGTGAACGTCGCTACCGCCTCGATCACGGCCAGGCGGCGGGCGTGGTCGCGGTCCGGGCCGAGCATGACGGGCAGGAAGTAGGCCGCCGCCCCGGCGATCGGCAGCGCGGCGATCCACCCGGTCGCGGCGTAGGCGAGCGCGGCGCAGACGGCTGCGATGGCGGCGCGGCGCGGGGACAGCCGTATCCTGCCCGGCTGGTTGTCCACAGGCTGTGGAGGAAGCGGGTGGTGGGCGGTGTAGGCGAGCCAGAGTCCGGCGCCGATTCCGGCGCCGCACACCGCGAGCAGCAGGGTACGCATAGCGTCTCATTCCTCCCATCCGGCCGGGTCGTATCCGGCGTCGGCGAGCCGTTCCACGGTCTGGGGCTGGAGTTGGATGCCGGGCACGGCCCTGCGGTCGGGTCCGGGGCGCCAGACCTCGTTGGTGATCAGTTGGAGGCCGTCGGAGCCGCAGACCTCGCGCACCGAGGTGATCACGCGGGTGCCGTCGCGTTGGCGTCCGAGTTGGATGATGAAGTTGACGGCCGAGCCGAGCAGCCGGACGGTGGCCTCGGCGGGAAGGCGCTCCTCGGACTGCAGGCCCAGGTTGATCAGCCGGTCCACGACCTGCGCGGACGAGGAGGCGTGCACCGTGGCCGCCGACCCGTCCAGGCCCTGGTTCATGGCGTTGCACATCGGCACGAACTCGTCGTGCCGCAGCTCGCCGACGATCACCCGGTCCGGGGACATGCGCAGTGCCCAGCGCACGAGCTCGGCCTGGCTGATCTGCCCGGAGCCTTCCGTGTTCGCCTCGCGGGCCTGGTAGGCGACCACGTCGCGGTGCCGTTCGGGCATCTTGTTCAGCCCGAGTTCGTAGGTGTCCTCGATCGTCACGAGCCGCTCGGTTTCGGGAAGGGTGTTCATGACCGCGCGCAGCAGCGTCGTCTTCCCGCCCGATGTTCCGCCGGAGATCAGTACATTGAATTTCGCGCCGACGATCGCGGTGAGGAACCGGGCCAACTTCTGATCGAGCATGCCCTTGTCGACCAGCGCCGTGAGGCTCACATCTTTGAGCAGGTTCCTGCGGATCGACAGGCACGGCCGGTCACACACCCCGACGGCGGCGAACAACCTGGATCCGTCCGGCAGCATCGCATTCAACCTCGCCACGCCCCGATCGAACCGGCGTTCCTCGCTGCCGGAGAACGCCAGGCGGCGGATCAACTCGACCATGGCCTCATCGGTCGGCGCGATCGGGGCCTCGATCGTGGTGGCGCCGTCGGCGCGGATCGCGAAAACCATGTCGCAGCCGTTGGCGTTGATGGTCTCGATGCCCGGGTCGTCCATCAGGACTTGAAGTCCGCCCAGGCCCAGGACCCGGGCGAGCACCGCGGCGCGTAGCGCGTTCAGGGCCTGGTCGGAAGGGGTGTCGCGGCCTTTGCCGATCTCGGCGGCGGCGTGGTCCTCGATCAGGTCCGCGGTGAAGGACTCGGCCAGCTCCTCGATCTCGCCCGGACTGAGGGTTTCGCCGACCTCGCGGGCGGACTGGGCGAGCGAGGAGGCCACTCGATCGCCGATCTGCCGCGCGAGCAGCGTCAGGCCCGCATCGTCGGCGGGGGCGGGAAGAAGGCTCGTGGTGATCGTGATATCGGTGCCGTTGGTCATCGTGTGCTCACCTGCGCAGGCTCGGGAGCCGTGACCGGCTCGGGGTTGGTTTCGCTCAGCGCGTCCCACACCGCGCCGACCGCTCTGGCCCCGCGCCGACCGGTCAGAGGCCTGCGGCCGAACGGGACGGTGCCGAGGTGGAGCAGGGCGAGGGCGTCGGCGGCCTCGTGCGCGCGGTAGGGGCCGGTGTCGACCAGGACGAATCCGCTGCGGCCCGGCGTCTCGGCGAGCCACGTGGCCTCCCGGGCGTGGCCGAGGGAGGCGAGGTCTCCGCGTACGACCAGGCAAAGCACGTCGCAGGATTCGACCAGCGCGAACCCGGGGCTGCGCGGGTCGACTCGTCCCAGATCCAGGATCAGCGGCCTGCGTCGGCCGGCCGCGGCCAGTCCGCCGGGCGATGCGGCCAGCGCACCGAGCGACGCTGCGACGGCTGCGGGCTCGACCGGAGCGGGCACCAGGTCGAACGCTTGGGAGGCGATCCGGGAGGTGAGGCCGTCGAGGACGTCGCGGCCCGGGGCCGGGTGGCGGGCGCGCGCGGCGAACTGGGCCAGGCCGGGGTTCTGCCCGATCCCGAACTTGAGGGCCAGATCCCCGCCCGCCGCGTCCGCCTCGATCAGCACCGCCCCCGCCGACTGGCCGTGCGCGGCGAGCGCTGTGGCCAGCACGGTGACCCCGGGTGCTCCCTTGACGCTGCACACACCGATCACGCTCACGGCGCATCCCCCCGGGCATCGAGGCCGACCAGCACCACCGCCGAGGCCTGGGCGATCACCGGCGCCGTGGTGTCGGAGACTTCCAGGTCGATCACCATCTCGCCCGTACCGTCCGCGGAGTCCGCGACGATCTGCGTGACGGTTCCGGTGGCCGCCGCACGCGCGGCGCTCGCCTGCGTGGTGGTTGCGTTGCTCACGGGGAAGATCGCCACGCTCTGGCCGACCTGCAGATCCGCCGGGTACTGGCCGGGTTTGACCGCCACCGGCACGACGCTGGCTCCGACCGGCGGGAACGCGCCCATATCGCTTTGATCGAGCAGCGCTCCCGCGGGCACCTCGACCCGGACTGTCTGCCCGATCATTGAGGCTCGGTCGGAGGCCGGGACTAGGGCGGCGGCGGGCACGGAGGCGTTGACCGCCGTCAGATCGGCCGAAGTGATCACGGTTCCCGGGGTGAGGTCCTCGGTCGCGGCCAGCGCCTGGGCGGGCTTCGGGGTGAACGTGAGGACCAGGACCGGATAAGCCAGGGCGCAGACCACGACCAGCACGAGCGCCGCCAGCAGCCGGGCCCGGCGCGAGGTGCGCAGCAACGTCATCACGGACTTGAGACCAGACGGCCTGCGCGTCTGTGCCGGGGGCGTGCTCGGTGCCGCGTTCGGGCGCCATCCGGACCCGTTCAGAGCTCGGGTCTCTTCCTTGTATGGGTTCATGCCCCGTCTCCCTGTATGAGTACGGATTGGACCTGTTCCACCGTCCAGTGCACGGTGGTGGTCGTGGTCAGATCCGGGAACGTCCCGGACTGCCCGCCACCCGCCCACGTCACCTGCCACGCGAGGGTCGCGGTCACCGGGAACTGCTGGCCTGGCGCCGCAGCCGAGGTCAGCTGGTAGGTGTGACCGCAGGTAGGCGACGGAGCCGACGGGTCAGAGGCCCCGGACACGTACGGGGTGCCAGGGCCCTGGCACGTGCTGCTGGTGCCGTCGCCCCAGGAGAAGGAGAGCGAGACCGGGGTGGCGGTCGCGGTGACCGACTCGCCGGGAACCGCGGCCGTGGCCGACAGCGGCGCCCACTGCGCCCGAGGTATCCACGTCCAGGTGGGAAGCTGCACCACCTGCTTGACGCCCGCGGCCGGCGAGGAGTCGACGGTCGGCTTGGCCAGTGTCAGCTTCGACTCGGCCTGCGCCGCGAGTATCACCGGGTCCGGCAGCGCGGGTTTCCCGTCGGCCTGCCATTGCAGTGTGGGCTTGAGCCCCCCGATCCCGTTGGCACCGATCTCGCAGACGTCGAGCACCCAGTGACCCTTGCCGGACGGCGGGGTCGGCGGGCCGAAGGCGGATAGCTGAGCCTGGGTCGGGGTGATGTCCCAGCACTTGGGTGCTGAGGACGCCGACCCGGATGCCGAGGACGAGGAGCCGGACTCTGATCCGCCCGTTCCGGTGCCCACCGCTCCGCCTGTAGTGGATCCCCCGGGATCTTGGGCGGTCACAGTGCACCCCGACTGGTTTCCTGAGCAGGAGGCTCCGACACCGCCGAAGCCGTTGGCTGATGCGGCTGGCGCGATTACGGCGATGGCAGCGGCTGCGCCGCCCGCGATGATCGCCGTTCGTGTTAGCTTGTTGGTGATGAAATGTGGCATGTCCCTTCAGCTCCCGTATTGAGTTGGGTCACCTTCCAGATGCCGTTCTCGTCGGTGACGGTCGCCGTCGTGCTGCGGAATCCCCCGGGGACGTCGTTCACGAGCGCCCCTGTCGAGGCCCGGACCTCGAGCCAGGCCTGGTCACTAAGACAGTCGGTGATCTCGACCGTGGACGCCGTGGCCGAGGTGACCACCGGGTGCAGGGCCGGAGCGCCGCGGCCGACGATGCCCTGGTTCTTATCGGCTGAGAGGTTGTCCGTGATGGTCAGTAGCGCCTGCCCGGACAGGTAGTTGCTGAGGTACGAGGCCTGGTAGTCGTCCGTGGTGCCTGCCTCAGCCACGTGCTTCCACATCGCGGCGTACGCCGCGAGCGCAGCGGCGGCGGCCGAGGCGCTCGGGCTCGGGAACGCGCCCGCGGTGGCCGGGCGCGCGGTTGCGCTCGATGCCGGAGCGCTGTTCGAACCGGCAGAGCCGCAGGCCGAGACGATCGCGGCCACGGCGCCGGTCAGCAGGGCGGCGGCGAGCGGGCGGCTGATGCGAGTGGGCATCGGTTCCTCGTTCCTTGATGGCGGCTGCCGGTGGGGGCAGCGCGTGATCTTGTCTAGCTTGCGCATGAATTGCGGCTTAGATCCAGAGATATGACCGGCTGTATTTCCGCCGGTTGCCCAGTGTGACGATCGTTCGGCTGGTTCGGGATCACCCGGATGGGTGAACGAGGGCTGACCGGACGCGGCGGCCGGGGTGATGATCCACTCATGACAGAGATCCTTACCTTCGCGGAAACCTCGTCCCTGAGGGGCGAGGAGTTCCGCATACACCACCTGTCCGGCCTGCTGCGCGGCGCACGGGCACGGGCACCGGTACCGCCCGAGCTGGCCGAGGAGTCCGCGGACTCCGGCGGCGCCGGCCTGACCCAGAAGCAGACGGCTCGACTTGTCGGGCTCTCGGAACGCCGTTACCGGGAGTTCGAGCACGGAGGACGGGTGCACCCCGATCCGCGGCTGCTGGACGAGGTCGCGCGGGTGCTGGGGATGGCGGCGGCCGAGCGCGACACGCTCTACCGGTTGGCCGCGCACTGGCCGCCGCCGCCCACCTACTGTCCGAGTAGCAGGGATGTCAGGGGGCTGCAGCCGACGCTGGACGAGATGGGGCCGATCCCCGCGCTGGTCACCGATGTCGCGTGGAACGCGCTGGCCTGGAACCGGGCCTTGGCCGATGACGTGGCGGACCCGGCCGAAATCCCGGAGGAGTCGCGTAACAGCATCCTGTGGATGCTCTCGTCGGCCGCGCCCGAGCGCATCCCCGCGGTGCGCGGCGAGTACGCGATGCTGGTCGGCCGGGTCCGCTGGAGGTACCTGGCCGATGGCGGGCGCACCAGCGCGCTGCACGAACTGGTCGAGCGGCTCGTGCAGATCCCCGCAGCCGCCGAGCACTGGGACGCCGGGGTGCTCGCGCTCGACCCGCTCTACCAGCCGCGCGTCCTTTCCCGCCCCGCGCACGGCACCGGGCCGGTGCGCACCCTCAGTACCCAACTGCCCGAGCAGGGCCTGCGCCTGATCGTGTCCATCCCCGACCCCGCAGCACCCTGACGGGAGACAGGAGACGACGGCGGGCGGCACACCGTGTTACGGCGCGCCGCCCGCCTGCGAGGACGGGATGATCAGTTACGTGCGCTGGAATCCGGCGTCGAAGCTCGCCGCGATGGTCTTGCCCCACGTGTGGATCCGCATGCTCGTTGCGTAGGCGAACGTCTTGACGAGGTGCAGGCCGCGTCCGCGTTCGCCGTCGAGGGTCGCGTCCGCGGGGTGGGCAGGAAGGGTGCTGGTGTCGCTGACCTCAAGGTGGATCGCGCCGTAGCGCATCTTCACCCTCACTAGGGCGGGGCCGCCGCTGTGCAGCAGCGCGTTGGTGACCAGTTCGCTCAGCGCCAGCTCGATGTCCTCGGCGCGCCCGGGGTCCACGTCCCAGTCGAGCAGGTTCGCCACCACCAGCTTGCGCAGCGGGCCGAGGATCTCACGGGCGTCGGCGGGCACCGGCACCGTCAGCGTCCTCCAGGAGCGCAGTACGGTACGGCGGGCTCGCGGGTAGGCGGCCGAACGGACGGGGGTTTGGGTCATGGCGCGGCTCCCGGGGTGATCGGGGGTATCGGGGTCACGCGCAGCGTTGATCGATCCCCGTTCGGTGGCCATAGCCGGATACGAGCATCTTGACGGCGCGCCACCCGCGCCACCCCGGCCCCGGACCCGGCCGTCCCGGTCCCCGCGCGGTGGCGCCCGGCCCGACCCCGTTTCATGATCAAACAATGGGGATCATGCCGATAGCCGACCGGCGCCCGCCCCGGCCCGACCCCGACGGGCGGGGCCGACCGTGAGCGTGCCCGCCTGGCTGTTGCTGGCTCTGCCCGGTCTGCTCGTCGGGGTCGGCGTGCGCGCCGTGGTCTGGTGCCTCGCGGTCGAGGCGCCCCCGCGCACCTGCTGCCCGCAGTGTGGAACGCCCGCGCGCTCACTGCTCGTCCCGGTCCAGCCGCTGACCGGGCGCTGCACGCGATGCTCGGCGCGGACCACCCCGGCCGTGCTCGTGCCGGAACTGCTCGGTGCGGCGGGGTTCGGTCTGGCCGGGTGGATCGGCGGCGGGCCGCTGCGGGTGGCCGCCTTGTGCTGGCTGGCCGCGTTCGGCCTGGCCGCGGTGCTCGTCGACGCAGTCGTCCAGCGTCTGCCCTACGTGCTGACTTGGCCGTGCCTGGCGGGGGTGACTGTTCTGTGCTGCGGGCAGGCTGCCGCGTCCGGGTCTTGGGCTACTGCGGTGCGCACCATCCTGGCCGGCGTCGCGGTCGCAGTGCTCTTCCTGGTTCTCGCCTTCGCCGTGGATATCGGCTTGGGCGATGTGGTTTTGGGAGCCAGCCTCGGCGTCGTGCTTGGTTTCGTCTCCGGGGCGGCCGTGTTGGTCGGGATCGGCGCAGGGTTCGTCCTGGCGGGTCTCTTCGCCGGGATGGTGCTCGTCACCGGTCGCACGCGGCTTTCCGGGAGTCTCGCGCTCGGCCCGCCGTTGCTGGCTGGCGCCTTCCTCGTGCTGGGTCTCGCGGCGAGGTAGGGCGGTGTCGCCTGTGCACGGCGCGCTCAGGTGAAGCTTGCGGTGGTGGCGTCGATGTACTCGAAGTGCTGCGCCATCGCGGCGAGCGCTTCGCCGCACAGGCGGGCCGAGTGGTCGAGGTCGGATGGTGGCGCTGCGGTGATGGCGATGCTCATCCGCGGTAGCTGATCGCGTCCGGCGGGACCGAGGCGTTCGAGGTCGACGTACTTCTCGAGCGGCGGGTAGGGCTGCGGGCCGTCGCGGTCGGTCGCGAAGATGAGCTGGGTCTGCGGTGCCCTGGTGTACCGGGTCGGGAGGTGTTCGCCCGCCGCGGCGGGCAGAAGGACGGTGGCGGTGTGCCAGGCGATCGCGAAGAACTCGCCGACTTCCGCCGTGGAGATCCGCAGGTCCTCGGCCGGTGCGGCGCCGGCGTAGACGAGTGCGCTCCTCCACGCGTCGAGGTCGCGGACTTCGAGCTCGACCCAGGTTTCGACATCCGCGCTCATGTACTTGCCCAGCTGCGTGAACACGTGCACGAACAGCACGACCCGCCCGTCCGGCGCCACAAGATCGCAGTAGTAGCTAAGCCGGTCGCGTGCGTTGCCGTTCGGCCCGGTGCGCCACGGGCTCGGCGCCAGTTCGACCGCGCGGGTGGCGGACAGGTGGGCGAGGTGGCGGGTGATCGCGCTAGCGGCGAGCCGGGTCGGCAGCGCGTGGTGGCGCTGCGGAGTGATCGCGAGCTCGCCGTCCTTGGCCAGCGGCAGTACGGACACCACGCGCATGCGCAGCCTCTCGCCCTCCGATTCGCGGTCCCGGGATGCTGCTTCCGGGATCGGCTGCATGCTGAAGCTCGGTTTCGGCTCCCAGCGCCAGGGCCGGTCGATCGCGTCGCGCAGGAACCACCCATCACTCCAGGTGCCGCCGGTCAATTCGACGCACAGCGTGTCGGAATCGATGCGCCGGGTCGAGTCCTCGTCGGGGACGGGGTAGCCCAGGGCGGTGCGAGGATGCTCGTTCAGCGCGGTAGAACCCGCGGTGCGAAGCTCGTTCCAGATCCTTCCGTCGACAGCGACCACCGGCCGCCCCTCCAGCGCGCAGAGCGCCCATCCGTACTCTGACTCGCCGGAGTCGAAATCCTGCACGACTCCGGGCCCGTCCTGGTAGACCTCGCTACGCGGATTGAGGAGGGATACGGGCCGCTGCGTGCCGTCGGACTGTTCGACGCGCTGGTCCGACAGTTCCTTGACCGCCCTGACGAACCATCCGGCATACCCCTGGACACCGTCCCCGACGAGATAACGTCGCGCGGCCGTCGGCTGGTCACTCAACCAATACGGAGACGCAGGTCCCGGGGCTGGCGATGGGTGGACTGGGAGCACGAGCAGCGCCGCCCCGAGTAGCGTTACCAAGAGTGGCACCGCCATCCATTCTGTTGGCCAGTACCAGCAGAATCCCGCCCGGGATCCTTGAAAGCTCGCGAATTCACTCATCAGGCCGATGAGCCCGGTGACTCCGAAACCCAGTACCGTCAAGGCGGTGCCCGTCGAGGCGTGCCGCAAAAAGCTCCGCTTCATGGCGGAACCCTACAGACGGCTGCGGGCTTGTAAAGGCGCAGCCAAAGATGCCGGATCGAGGGAACCGGAGTCGGCTCGCACTGATCGCTGTATTGCAGCTATGCGAAACGTGATCAATGACGTGATCTCAGCAAGATTCACCCGATCATCTTGTGTTCGAACTGGGTGAGTACGAGGGCTGCTCGGGTGAGGTCGGTGATTTTCGATGGGCTGATCTTGACGTGCCGCAGGATCTTCCAGCGTC
>Ga0185299_10001359_pt1 | contig 48435 bp, 45 predicted proteins | sample PaiPotPPA55metaG_FD_128002 | JGI IMG/M metagenome (GOLD analysis project Ga0185299, IMG submission 128002) | Iron sulfur acid spring bacterial and archeal communities from Banff, Canada, to study Microbial Dark Matter (Phase II) - Paint Pots PPA... ... | reverse complement strand
GCGCCGTCCGAGTGCGAGCGGAGCCCGGAATCCATAACCACAGGCCGTGCAGTGATGAAAGTGGTTACGCTGCGAGGCACACATTATTGCTTGGGGTTATGGATTCCGGGCTCGTCGCCCCGGAATGACAGCGTAGTTTGTGACGCAGTACCATTAACCCACCCTTGTATCCACTCGAGCGGAAAGCGCTCTAAATCGCTGCAAGTCGGCAGAAAACCGCACAACTCGTGTGCTACCTAACCCCGGACAACTGATGTGCTAGCGACACACAACTTTTGGTAGCACAACTTTTGGTATCTTGACGTTGTAACGAAAGTCTGCTATGAGTCGCTAATCTCAGGAAGCTGTGAGAGAAGCCCGGCCCGGTCACCCGCGCCGGGCTTTTTGTTTGGCCATTTTTGTTTGGCCAATCGTCCGTCTGCTGTCGTCCGCTTCGCAAAAGGAGAACAATGCATGCAGTTCCAAAAAGGCCAAAGCGGCAACCCGGCGGGCCAACGGCGCGCCCATCAACGTAATGCGGGCTCCATCGACAGCGGGCGGAAAGGCTGAACCGATGCAGCCGCCCTGGCGCATGAATCGCTGCATTTCCCTGTTATTTCCCTGTTCTTCCCTGTTCCGGATCCTGCCGTTTTGGCACATGTCCTTGATGGTACTCACTTTTTTGCAGATTTCGGCTGTTGCCCCGCCCCCTTTACAGGGATTTACAGGGGGGAAGCCATTGGGGTGCACCCCAGCAGCCCAGGTGCGAGCAGCTCCACGCCGCCCACCGCGGCGACGCGCCCGCCGTCGAGCCACACCACCGAAGTGGCGAGACGAGAGAGCTCGCCGGCATTGTGGCTGACATAAACCATCGGAACGCGCGCCTCGTCGCGGAGCTTTTCTAAATAGGGGAGGATCTCGCGCTTCCTGGTTTCGTCGAGGGAGGCAAGCGGCTCATCGAGGAGCAGCAGGCGTGGCCGCATCAGCAGCGCGCGGCCGACAGCGACCCGTTGCCGCTCCCCGCCCGACAGCTTTCCCGGCCGCCGATCGAGCAGATGCCCGATGTCGAGGAGACGCACGATCCGTTCCATCTCGACGGGATCACGCAGGAGCGCGCGCATGCGCCGGCCATAGTCGAGGTTGGCCGCGACGGTGAGATGGGGAAACAGGCGGCCTTCCTGGAACACGTAGCCGATCCCGCGCCGGTGAACCGGCACGTTGATGCCGCTCGAGGAGTCGAACAGCGCAGCGCCATCGAGCGTGATCCGGCCCCGGTCCGGCGCAATCAGACCGGCAATCATGTTGACAAGCGTAGTCTTGCCCGCGCCCGAAGCTCCGAACATCGCGGTGACGCCCCCGGCGCTTTCGAATTGGGCGCTGATGAAAAACTCGCCCAGACGTTTCTCCACATCGAGCAAGAGCACGTCATTCTCCGTGAAAGCGCATGCCGGCACGCCGGGCCAGCCACTCCGCGGCAATCAGCGCTGCGAGCGAGATGACAATCGCCACCAGCACCAGCCGTCCGGCTGCCGCATCGCCGCCGGGAGTCTGGGTGAACGTGTAGATGGCGGCCGAGATCGTCTGCGTCTCGCCGGGGATGTTGGAGACGAACGTAATGGTCGCCCCAAACTCGCCGAGCGCCTTGGCGAAGCAGAGCACCATGCCTGCGATCAATCCGGGAAGCGCGAGCGGCAAGGTGACGCTGAGGAACACCCAAAGACGATCGGCGCCAAGGGTGGCGGCCGCATCTTCGAGCTTGCGGTCGATTGCCTCGATCGCAAGTCGCAGCGGACGCACCAGCAGGGGGAACCCCATCACCCCGCAGGCGAGCGCCGCTCCGGTCCAGCGGAACGAGAACACGATGCCGAAATAGTCGGCGAGGAATGCGCCGATGGGCCCACGCCGCCCGAACGAGATGAGGAGGAGATAACCGGTAACGACCGGTGGCAGCACGAGCGGCAGGTGGATGAGCCCGTCGAGCAGCGCCTTCCCGTAAAAGCGCCTGCGCGCCAGCAACCACGCGACCGCAAGCCCGAACGGGAGCGCAACGACGGTGGCGACGACTGCAATCCGAAGCGACAGCCTGATCGCGACCCATTCGTCGGGGGACAGCTCGATCATTTGGGTAGGAACGCAAAACCGTGCGCTTCGAAGATGGACCTGGCAGTCGGAGAGCGCAGGAACGAGAGATACTGCCTTGGCGCGAGCGCCGAGAGGATTGCGATGAAGACGAGCGCAATGATGACGCGCATGGCGGCGCTCCATGAGCATGACGCGGCACCGATGCGCCACGCCGTTTCCGGCAACCTTCGGCCAGGCCGGGCTGTAATCGGGAAGCGGCCGATCCGGAAGCGCCGTTCCGGAGCAGGATCGCGCTTACGGCGCGACCAAGACCGCATGCAACAGTTTAAACCCTCGGCATGGGAATTTCGAGTGCATTGTTCCGTGTCATTCCAGCCGAGCGAGCCGGGCTCGCTTGACCGGGACGCCAGCCCATACGCGATAGTCGGTTGCCAAGGCGCAATGGCCTGCGCACATTGGGCCGACATCAGCGAGCGGGCATGCGACATGGACAGCGAGCCGCGGAGCGACGGCGAGTACGACTACATCATCATCGGCGCGGGCTCGGCCGGCTGCATCCTCGCGAACCGGCTCTCTGCCGATGCCGCAGCGCGCGTGCTCCTCCTCGAGGCCGGCGGGAACGACAACTGGATCTGGTTTCACATCCCGGTCGGCTATCTCTTTGCCATCGGCAATCCGCGGGCCGATTGGATGTTCCGTACCGAGCCCGAGGAAGGCCTCAACGGGCGTAGCCTGCATTATCCCCGCGGCAAGGTGATCGGCGGCTCCTCCGCCATCAACGCAATGATCTACATGCGCGGCCAGGCCGCGGATTACGACCATTGGCGCCAGCTCGGGCTCACCGGCTGGGGCTGGGACGACGTGCTGCCCTTCTTCAAGCGTCACCAGGACCATTTCCTCGGGGCAAGCGAGGCGCACGGCACGGGTGGGGAATGGCGCATCGATGCGCCCCGCGTGCGCTGGGACATCCTCGATGCGTTTCGCGCCGCCGCACAGGAGGCCGACATCAAATCGATCGCCGATTTCAACACCGGCGACAACGAGGGCTGCTGCATTTTTCATGTCAATCAGAAGCGCGGGCGGCGCTGGTCCGCCGCGCGAGGCTTTCTCAAGCCGGTGTTGAAGCGGCAGAACCTGCGGCTGGAAACCGATGCTCTTGTCGAAGCGGTCGTGCTGGAAGGCAAGCGCGCCGCCGGCGTGCGCTGGCGCCATGACGGCGCGTCGAAGCTGGCGCGTTGCCGCGGCGAGGTGATTCTCGCCGCCGGCGCCATCGGCTCTGTTGTACTTCTCAAGCTCTCCGGGATCGGGCCCGGCACCGAGCTGAAAGCTCTCGGCATCCCGGTCGCGCTGGACCGGCGAGGGGTGGGGGAGAATCTGCAGGATCACCTGCAGCTTCGCCTCATCTACAAGGTCTCGGGCGTCAGGACTCTCAACGAGATGTACCGCTCGCCGCTGTCGCGCGCCCGCATGGGCCTCGATTACGCGCTGTTTCGCCGCGGGCCGTTGACCATGGCGCCCTCGCAGCTCGGCCTGTTCACGCGCTCCGATCCATCACGCGAGCGCGCCAACATCCAATTCCATGTCCAGCCACTCTCGCTCGAGAAGTTCGGCGACCCGCTGCACCTCTTTCCGGCGTTCACCGCGAGCGTTTGCAACCTGCAGCCGACGAGCCGCGGTTTCGTGCGCCTGCGCTCGCTCGCTCCCGAGCAGAAGCCGATCATCAAGCCCAACTATTTGTCCACCGATGAGGACCGCGGGGTCGCGGCGCACTCCATTCGGGTGGCACGCCGGATCGTGCTCCAGCCGTCGCTCGCGCGCTTCAAGCCCGAGGAATACCTCCCCGGCCCCGAGGTGGGCGACGATGATGCGGCGCTGATCAAGGCGGCAGGCGATATCGGGACCACCATCTTTCACCCCGTCGGCACGGCCAAGATGGGCCGCCCAACCGACCCGCTTGCTGTCGTTGACGAGCGCCTGCGCCTCATCGGAATCGAGCGCCTGCGAGTGATCGATGCTTCCGTGATGCCGACCATCACCTCCGGCAACACCAATGCTCCCACCATGATGATCGCGGAGAAGGGCGCGGCCATGATCCGCGAGGACGCCCGCTAATGAACATCACCATTCTCGACGACTATCACGACACCGTTCGCACGCTGGCCTGCTTCAAGAAACTGGCCGGGCACCAAGTCACGATCTGGAACGATCACGTCCAGGACACCGACGCCCTGGCGGAGCGATTGCGCGACACGCAGGCGCTCGTGCTGATCCGCGAGCGCACGGCGATCCGCGCCCCGCTGATCGAGCGCTTGCCCGCGCTCAAGCTCATCAGCCAGCGCAGCGTCTATCCGCACATAGATGTCGATGCATGCACGCGGCAAGGCATCGTGGTGTCGTCGAGCCTGCACATGGGCACGCCGTCCTATGCCACGGCCGAGCTCACCTGGGGCCTCATCCTTGCAGCCATGCGCCGGATTCCGCAGCAGATGGCATCGTTAAAAGCCGGCCACTGGCAGATCGGGGTCGGCAGCACGCTGCGAGGCAAGACGTTGGGCATCTATGGCTACGGCCGCATCGGCAGCGTGGTGGCCGGCTATGGCAGAGCGTTCGGGATGAACGTGTGCGTCTGGGCACGCGAAGCTTCACTCGCCCGCGCGCGAGCGGACGGCTACGCGACGCCACCGGGCAAGGAGGCGTTCTTCCAGGAATGCGACGTCATCTCGCTGCACATGCGCCTCGTCGATGCCACCCGCGGGATCGTCACTGCCGCCGATCTCACGCGCATGAAACCGACCGCCCTTATCGTCAATACCAGCCGCGCGCCGCTGATCGAGCGCGGCGCGCTCGTCGATGCGCTGCGCGCGGGACGGCCGGGGCTCGCTGCGGTCGATGTCTACGAAGACGAGCCGATGCTCGACACCAAGCATCCCCTGCTCCAAATGGATAACGTGGTGTGCACGCCGCACCTCGGCTACGTCTCGCGCGAGGAATACGAGGTGCAGTTCAGCGACATCTTCGACCAGATCACGGCCTACGTCGCGGGGAAACCGATCAACATGGTCAATCCCGACGCGCTGCGGCAATCGCCGGTCGCGTAGATGCAGCCTTTGGTTGCGCCCTGACCTGTGACGGAGAGACGTACGGGTTGGGGCTAAGGTGCGAGCAGCACCTGACGGCAGGCGGCAGGCAGGTCGGCCATGCGCAGCGGAGGCTTGGTCTTCGGCGGAATAGGCGAGGGATGCGGGTGCAGGATCTCGTCCGTGAACCAATGGTCGAGGTCCTTGCCGTTGCAGCCATCGTCTGCGGCTACCGGCTCCTGCGGCTGACACTCGGGACTATCTGCGGGACAGCGAATCCGCACGTGGAAGTGATAGTCGTGACCCCACCACGGCCGAACCTTGCTCAGCCAGGCGCGGTCATGGCCGGCGTCCCGGCACAATGCGCGCTTGATGGCGGGATTCACGAAGATGCGAATGACCTCCGCATCCTGCGCGGCGGCTTTGATCAGCGCAACATGCGCCGGGGTCCATACATTGGGATCCACGTCCAAGCGGTCTTCCGCGACCACCATGGTCGCCGACATGTCTTCGCGCTCGGTGCGGGTCAGTTGGCGCGCGGGCATCGGGGTGAGCCAGATGTCGGCGTCGAGGCCTACCTGATGACTCGCGTGCCCCGTGCGCATTGGCCCGCCGCGCGGCTGCGACATGTCGCCGACCAGAAGGCCGCGCCAGCCCGTCTTTGGCGCCTGGCTGGCCAGGCGCTCAAGAAATTTCACGAGGTTCGGGTGACCCCAGTTGCGGTTGCGGGAGAGGCGCATCACCTGCCACGTCTTGCCGTTGATCGGGAGTGCCTTGGCCCCCGCGATACAGCCATGGGAGTAGAAGCCGATGGTGTGGGCTGCCGCGGGAAGGGGTGCAGTCTTGCGGCCGAAGAGCTCCTTGGCGGGGGTGCTCGGATCTTCCGGGTGAGCGAGCGGCGGCAGCGGGTCGGCTTTCAGCCTCCCTTTGTCCTGTGCAGGCGCTGAGCTTACCGCCACGATCAGCGTCGAAGCCGCGAGCACAGCAGTGCGCCAGGCAGAGCTGGGCACGAAGGCGCGCCAAGGTGTCATGCTTGTCCCCGATGTCCCCGATAATTGCTGACGCAAGTAATTGGGCGATTTGGCCCAAAGAAGGGCAGCAAGCGCGGGAACTCGGGAACGCGCGCGAGCTCAAACTGTTAACCCTCTACATGGTGGGCTCAAACGTCCACCTTGAGCGCGGCGATGAAGGCCTCCTGCGGAATCTCCACTTTGCCGAACTGGCGCATGCGCTTCTTGCCTTCCTTTTGCTTCTCCAGGAGCTTGCGCTTGCGCGTCACGTCGCCGCCGTAGCATTTCGCCGTCACGTCCTTGCGAAATGCGCGCACCGTCTCGCGCGCAATGATCTTGCCGCCGATGGCCGCTTGGATCGGCACTTGAAACATATGCGGCGGGATAAGCTCCTTGAGCTTTTCCACCATGGCACGGCCACGGCTTTCCGCCCGCGTGCGGTGCACCAGCATCGCCAGCGCATCGACCGGCTCGCCGTTCACCAGGATCTGCATCTTCACCAGGTCGGCCGGCTTGAAATCGGTGAGCTGATAATCGAAGGACGCGTAACCTCGCGAGACGGATTTCAGACGATCATAGAAATCAAACACCACTTCGTTGAGGGGAAGGTCATATTTCACCATCGCGCGGTTGCCCACATAGGTGAGCTCAACCTGAACGCCGCGCCGATCCTGACAGAGCTTCAGCACGCTGCCGAGATACTCGTCCGGGGTCAGAATCGTGGCACGAATCCACGGCTCGTGCACTTCCTCGACCTGCACCGGATCGGGCATGTCGACGGGATTGTGGATCTCGATCCGTTTCCCGCTGGTCAGCAGAATCTTGTAGATAACCGACGGCGCTGTGGCGATCAGATCGAGATTGAATTCGCGCTCAAGCCGCTCCTGGATGATTTCCAGGTGCAGCAGCCCCAGAAACCCGCAGCGGAAGCCGAACCCGAGCGCAGCAGAGGTCTCCATCTCGAAGGTAAAGCTCGCATCGTTGAGCCGCAGCTTGCCGGTGGCGGCGCGCAGATCCTCGAACTGCGCAGCATCCACCGGAAACAGTCCGCAGAAGACGACCGGCACGGCGGGGCGAAAACCCGGCAGCGGGTCCTGAACCGGCTTCCTGTCATCGGTGATGGTGTCCCCGACGCGGGTGTCGGCCACCTGCTTGATCGAGGCGGTGAGAAAGCCGATCTCGCCGGGCCCAAGCTCCTCCACGTCAACCATTTTCGGTGTGAACACCCCGATCCGATCGACTTCATAAGCGGCCCCGGTCCCCATCAGGCGGACGCGCTGGCCCTTGCGAAGCACGCCATCCACGACGCGCAGCAGGACGACCACTCCGAGATACGAGTCGTACCAGCTGTCCACCAGCAGCGCCTTGAGCGTCGCCTCGCGATCGCCGCGAGGCGGCGGCAGCCGGTGCACGATGCCTTCGAGCACTTCCGGCACGTTCTCTCCGGTCTTCGCCGAAATGAGAATCGCGTTCGAAGCGTCGAGCCCGATCACGTCCTCGATCTGCTGTTTCACCTTCTCGGGCTCGGCCGCCGGCAGGTCGACTTTGTTGAGGACCGGCACGACTTCGTGATTGTTCTCGATCGCCTGGTAGACGTTGGCGAGGGTCTGCGCTTCGACCCCCTGCGAAGCGTCGACCACCAGCAGCGAGCCTTCGCACGCGGCGAGGCTGCGGTTGACCTCATAGGCGAAATCGACATGGCCGGGCGTGTCGATCAGATTGAGCACATAGGCCTTGCCGTCGCGGGCACGATAATTGAGGCGAACCGTCTGCGCCTTGATGGTGATGCCGCGTTCGCGCTCGATGTCCATCGAATCGAGCACCTGCTCGACCATCTCGCGATCCGCGAGCGCCCCGGTTGCCTGGATCAACCGATCGGCGAGCGTGGATTTGCCATGATCGATGTGCGCAATGATCGAGAAATTGCGGATGTTTTCGATGGCCGCATGCATTGCGTTAGCGCCCTAGCACCCGCCTTATGAGCCGGCAAGATTCGTAGGAATTGAATGCTTATTCCGCGGCGATGCGCTGCTCGATGCACAGGGGCTCGAGTCTCACCGGCTTTTCCGCTTGGGCGATCACGGCGTAGCCGGGCGGCACCGGCTTCCAGTGCGCCCGCTGATCGTCGAGCGGCTCGGACACCACGACCACGTTGCCGGCGGATTCGCGGTAATACAGCGAATTGGCCTGGTCATTGGCGGCGTAGCGAAATGCATAGAGATCGTGGCCGTTGGCCAGCGCCGCCGTGAACCGCAGCGGTTCCTTGTAATCCTTGGTGGTCACCATATCGGCAAGGGTCGCAAGCACCTGCGTGGTGGCGCCGACCGGATCACGCTCGCCGCCTGCACCCATGATGGCGAGAAAGACCGCCTCCGAGTCGGTAGTCCCGATGCGCGAGCCGTAGACCTGATCGGGAATAAGGCCTTCCACCTTGCGTCGCAAGCGCGACCAGTTCCCGATGACGCCATTGTGCATGAACAGCCACCGCCCGCAGGCGAAGGGATGGCAATTCGGGCGCATGACCGGTGTGCCGGTGGCGGCGCGCACATGCGCAAAATAAAGATGCGAACGGATGTGGCGGCAGAGATAGCGCAGGTTCTCATCCGACCAGGCGGGCCGTACCTCGCGGTAAAGCCCCGGCTCCGCATGCTCGCCGTACCAGCCCATGCCGAAGCCGTCGCCGTTGGTGGAGGCGGTCGATTCCAGCGCCCTTTGGCTCTGCACCACGAGCGAGCGCGCCGGCGCAGTTACGTACTCCTCCAGCGGAATGGTCTCGCCGCGATAGGCAATCCAGCGGCACATCGGCGGCTCCCGGATGGCCCGCAGCATCGCGCGGCGATGCGGCAAACCAATGGCAAAGAGGGTTTCCGGGCTAATATGGCGCTGTTCGGCTCCTCACGCCATGGGGCGGCGGGCACCGGCGTGTGCCCTCAGCTCGTTTCGGCCGTCCTGACCCGTCGTCCTGACTGCTGGCCGTTGTCGGTAACCGCGCCACGCTGCTAGCATTGCCAGCACCCGCAAGGAGGGTCTCATGGGCGCTATCGCCATCCGTAACCTGTATCGTGCTTAGGTCACGCCAGCAGCGGTTGGGTCAGTACCGGTAATGATCGGGTTTGTACGGGCCTTCGACCGGGACGCCGATATAGCTCGCCTGTCGATCGGTCATCTTGGTGAGCTTCACGCCGATCTTGGCAAGATGCAGCCGGGCGACCTTTTCGTCGAGCCGCTTGGGAAGCGTGTAGACCTTCTTCTCGTATTTGCCCGGGTTCCCCCACAGCTCCATCTGCGCCAGGACCTGATTTGTGAACGAGGACGACATCACGAAGCTCGGGTGGCCCATGGCATTGCCTAGATTCACCAGCCGACCCTCGGAGAGGAGAATGATCCTCTTCCCGTCCGGGAATTCGATCTCATCGACCTGCGGCTTCACATTGTGCCATTTCATATTGCGCAGCGCGGCGACCTGAATCTCGCTGTCGAAATGGCCAATGTTGGCGACGATGGCGCGGTCCTTCATCTTGCGCATGTGCTCGATGGTGATCACGTCGAGATTGCCGGTTGCAGTAACGAAGATGTCGGCGCGCGGAGCGGCGTCCTCCATGGTCGTCACCTCATAGCCCTCCATCGCGGCCTGCAGGGCGCAGATGGGATCGATCTCGGCAACCATGACGCGACATCCGGCCTGGCGCAGGGAGGCGGCAGAGCCCTTGCCCACGTCCCCGAACCCGGCCACCATGGCCACCTTTCCCGCCATCATCACGTCCGTGCCGCGGCGTATGCCGTCGACCAGCGACTCGCGGCAGCCGTAGAGATTGTCGAATTTCGATTTGGTGACGCTGTCGTTGACGTTGATTGCCGGCCACAGCAGAGTGCCCCTCTTCTGCATCTCGTAGAGGCGGTGCACGCCGGTTGTGGTCTCTTCGGTGACGCCGCGAATGCACTCGGCGTTCTTCTTGTACCAGCCCGGCTTGTCTTTCAGACGCTGCTTGATCGCCGCAAACAGCACTTCTTCTTCTTCATTCGCCGGCTTGCTGATCAAACCGGTCTCGCCGCGCTCGGCGCGCAGGCCGAGATGGATGAGCAGGGTTGCATCGCCGCCGTCGTCAAGAACCATGTTGGGCGCGCCGTTGTCCGCCCATTCGAAGATGCGGTGCTGGTACTCCCAGTAATCCTTGAGAGTTTCACCCTTGATTGCGAACACCGGAGTGCCGCTCGCTGCAACGGCCGCGGCCGCATGGTCCTGGGTCGAGTAGATATTACATGAGGCCCAGCGCACATCGGCTCCGAGCGATTTGAGCGTCTCGATGAGCACCGCGGTCTGAATTGTCATGTGGAGCGAGCCGCAGATGCGGGCGCCGCGCAGCGGCTGCTCCGCGCCAAACTCCTCGCGGGTCGCCATCAGACCCGGCATCTCGGTTTCGGCAATAGCTATTTCCTTGCGGCCCCATTCCGCGAGGCTGATGTCTTTCACCACATAGTCGGTGGCGGGCTTCGATCCAGCCGCGGTTCCGGCTTTCGCTGCAGCTTTCATGACTGTCCTTGATGTGGAAGAGACGTGTGCCGAAGGCATTTGCGTTGCGGGGTCGGGCTATAGCAGGACGCGCCAACCCGCGCAACGAACGCATAAAGATCGCTTTATGTGCGCGCGCTGAACCGGGAACCAGCCCGGACGTTGACCTGTGCCGGATCGGCCCAGTGGGATCGTCAGCATGCAGGCAAGATTATCGCTTGGCATTGAAGCTCCTCCCGTCATCACGTCATTGCGTGAGCTTGCCAAGGCCGAGCACGAGTGTACGCGCTGCCCTCTTTATCAAAACGCCACCCAAGCGGTTCCAGGAGAAGGGCGACGGCATGCCCGTCTGATGCTGGTCGGGGAGCAGCCGGGCGACAAGGAGGACATCGCCGGCAAGCCGTTCGTAGGACCGGCCGGACGGGTTCTCGATCGAGCTCTGGCGGAAGCGGCCATCCCGCGTGAAGAGGTTTTCGTGACCAATGCGGTGAAGCATTTCAAGCACGAGATGCGGGGCAAGCGCCGCCTGCACAAGCGCCCAAACAACTATGAGATCGAGCGATGCAGAGTCTGGCTTGACCTCGAGCGCACAATCGTCAGGCCGGCAGTCGTTATGGCGCTGGGCGCCACTGCCGCGCGCAGCCTGATGGGCCGCGCCGTTACGATCATGAAGCTACGTGGCCGCGCATTGCAGCTCGCCGACGGGACCGCCGCCTTTGTCACTATTCACCCCTCCCTTCTGCTGCGGATCAAGGACCACGCGGACAAGGAGCGGGAGTACCGCGCGTTCGTAGCCGATCTGAAACTGGCCGCAAACGTGCTTGCGCAGGCGGCCTGACGAAGGATCAATCCCGCTCGGTAAATCGTCCGCTGACCAGCGCAGCCAAAGCTTCAATGACCTGGTTCGCGTCCCTTCCGATGGCTTCCACCGTGATGGTGGTGCCGGGCCCGGCTCCGAGCATCATGAGTCCCATGATCGAGGTGCCGCCCACGACCTCCTGCCCACGCCTCACCTTCACGTCGGCGTCGAATTTCTCCACGGTTTGCACGAATTTCGCCGACGCGCGGGCGTGCAATCCTCGCTTGTTGCAGATCTCAAGCACGCGGGTCACCGCGGCGCTGTCGCCGCTCTCGGTCTCAGAGGAGGATCCGCCGACCCCTGCAGTCTCGGTCATTTGCCGGTCAGAACCCGGCTGGCGATGGTGATGTATTTGCGGCCGGAGTCCTGGGCAGCAGCAACCGCGTCCGGCAGCGGACATTCGCCGCGAACCTTGGCCAGCTTCACCAGCATGGGCAGATTGATGCCCGCGAGCACTTCGACCTTGGGACGACCCATCACTGAGATTGCGAGATTTGAGGGGGTACCGCCGAACATGTCGGTGAGAATGGCGACACCGTCCCCGCTATCGACGCGCTTGACCGCTTCGATGATATCCTTGCGCCGTTGCTCCACGTCGTCATCGGGCCCGATGGTCACGGCCTCGATCTGGGATTGCGGGCCCACCACATGCTCCAGCGCGGAGCGGAACTCGATGGCCAGCCGCCCGTGGGTGACCAGAACGACACCAATCATCGCACTCGCCCCCGACCGATGCAGGTTGCACCGCACGAAAGGGCGCTCATGATGAGCATCCCAACGCCCTGCGCAAGGGCCTTTTTCGTGATTATGAGGAGGTGTTGCATTGCAGTCAGAGGGGTCGCCCTCGCAGCCTCGGGACGAAGGGAGGCCTAAGCGGCCACCTTTCCGATGGTGGATTACTTCTGTACCTTCAGTGCGTTGTGCAAGCTTTGTTGACTGAAATTTAAGGTTGAACAGTATGAATTGAAGCCATCAGCACTTGCAGGGGAGCTGCTTGCACCGCGATCGCCAGCCGCGGCACGGAGATTCCTTCGAGAACGGCAGTGCCCGGGCAGGGGAGCCGCTCGGCATCACTGGCGGAGAGATCAACCACGAGCCCGACCACGGCCCGCGTCTCATAGTCCAGTTTGCGAACGCCCAATCCTCGCACTTCGATCAATCCCGCCAAGGCCGCCGCGGGCCGCACCAGCAGCCGCCCGTTGCAGGCTGAAAGATGCAGGCGGTCATCCCCCACCAAGCGCGCAAACCGAAGCAGGCCTGCATGTGCGGCGCCAATGAGGGAAAGCGCCAAACTCGACTTCCCTGCTCCGGATGGTCCGCGAATGAGCACAGCGCGGGCACCCGTAAGCACGGCCGAGCCGTGCACCGTCGACGCCGCGCCAGACATTACATGGCCGGCAAGCGCACCGTAAATCGAGCCCCTCTAATTTGCGGCGGCTCATCTGTTGCCGAGGCCAGAACTTGTCGGTTCTCCACCCAGATGCGGCCATCATGCGCTTCGGCGATTTGTTTGGAGATCGACAGGCCGAGCCCCGAGTTTTGCCCGAATGCCTGATGCGGTCGATACGTGTAGAACCGCTCGAAGATCATCTCCATGGATTCCGGTGGCACCCCCGGACCGTCGTCCTCGACGATGATGTCGATGTCGTTCTTGGATCGCCGACAAACGACGTTAACCGCGCCGCCGGGCGAGGAAAACGACCGAGCATTATCAATCAGATTATCCACTACCTGGCCGAGCTGGGAGTCATGACCCAATATGACGAATCCATCGGGCCGTGCTCCCTCAAATCGCAGATTGACGCTCACGCCGTCGTCGTGGCGCTCCTTGGCAACATTGACCACGGTGGTGAGAAGCTTCACGAGATCGACCGGCTGCGCCTCATGCCGCTGCATTTCCGCATCCAGTCGGCTTGCGTCCGAGATGTCCGAAATCAGACGGTCAAGGCGCTTCACATCGTGCTGGATCACGGCAAGAAGCCGTCCCCGGCTTTCCTCGGTCCTGGCGAGCGGCAAGGTTTCGACTGCGGAACGCAATGACGTCAGCGGATTCTTCAGCTCATGGGCGACGTCAGCGGCAAAGCGCTCGATCGCCTCGATGCGGTTGTAGAGCGCATCGGTCATATCCCGAAGCGAGCCGGAGAGGTGCCCGATCTCGTCACGCCGGTGACTGAGATCGGGTATCTCCACGCGAGTACGAATGCGCCGGCGCACAAGCTGGGCGCTTTCTGCGAGCCGCCGCACCGGGCCGGCGATCGTTCCCGCCAGCAGGAACGAGAGAACTACCATCACCCCTGCTGCAATGAGGAAAAGCTTGAAGATCGCCAGACGCTCGCTCCCGACCATGTTGTCGATGTCGGCGCCCTGGGTCGAAAGCATCAGCGCGCCCCGCACGGCTCGGAAGCGTTGCACCGGGACCGCGACGGAGACGATCACCTCGCCGCGCTCGTTGATGCGGACCATGTTGGACTTGAAGCCCTTGAGCGCTCTCTCCACTTCCTCGTAGCTCTTGCCGTTCTGCGAGCCGAGCTCGTGATAGAGCGGCAGGGTGCCCCGGGTCAGCCAGGTGCGCACGGTGACATAGGCACGATCCAGGAAGCTCAGCCGGGAAGGTGGCGGGAGGTCGAAGCGCAATACGTCGTAGAGATTTCGGCTGTCGAGAACGAGCCCTCCGTCGCGATCATAGATGCGGGCACGCGTGTTGGTCGGCGAAACAAGCTTGCGCAACACAGGCCCGATCCGTTCGGGATTGATCGGGAATTCGAGGCCTGAAAGCGCCTCGTCCGGAGGACCGTAGCTTTCGCCTGCCTGCAGCTCCAGCAGCCGCTCGGGATCGATGGTGATCGTATCGGGTTCGGCGGTCGCCGATGCTGCGACTGCGCCGGCGATGATCTCGCCTTGCACCAGCAGGCTCTGGATGCGCGCGTCGATCAGTCCGGCGCGGAATTGCGAGAGGTAAAGCACTCCGATGACGAGAGCGAGCAGACCGGTCACGTTGAGGAAGATGATCCGGCGCGTCAGGCTGGAGAAGCTGATGCGGACGAAGAGGTGCCAGCCTTGGCGCAACAACTCGACAACCCGTCCGCCTTTCTCGGTAAACGGAACGTCCGGGTCGAGCGGTTGAACCTCCGCCAAGCCGATTAAACTCTGTGGGGTTCGATTAAGCACGGTAGTCTGCTGATTGAGCGCCCCTAATGACCGCCAGGACCACAGTCCGGCGGAGCAGCCCATCCCATTTATGCTGGCGCCAACTCGTCGCGGTCTTACATCTCCTTGAACCGATAGCCGACGCCGTAGAGCGTTTCGATCATGTCAAAATCGTCGTCCGTTGCTTTGAATTTCTTCCGCAGACGCTTGATATGACTGTCGATCGTGCGGTCATCGACATAGACCTGGTCGTCGTAGGCTGCATCCATCAGAGCGTTGCGGCTCTTGACTACGCCAGGCCGACTTGCAAGCGCCTGCAGGATGAGGAACTCAGTGACCGTGAGCGTCACGGCCTCGTTCTTCCAGGTGCAGGTGTGACGCTCGGGATCCATGCGCAACAACCCGCGCTCCAGCACCTTTGCAGCATCGGTCTCCTTTGGCGCGCTGCCGTCTTTCGGCGTCGAGCGTCGCAAAATGGCTTTGACCCGTTCGACCAGAAGCCGCTGCGAGAAGGGTTTACGGATGAAATCGTCGGCACCCATCTTGAGGCCGAACAACTCGTCAATCTCCTCGTCCTTGGAGGTGAGAAAGATCACGGGCATATCGGACTTCTGGCGCAGGCGCCGCAACGTCTCCATTCCGTCCATGCGCGGCATCTTGATGTCGAGAATCGCGAGATCCGGCGGACTTGTCTTGAACCCGTCCAACGCAGATGCTCCGTCGGTGTAGGTCATGATGCGATAACCTTCGGCCTCGAGAGCGATGGAGACCGAAGTCAGGATATTGCGGTCGTCGTCGACGAGAGCGATGGTTGGCATGAGCCCCTGTGTCCTGGCAGCGTGCGCGCCCCGCGACTCTGAAGCCCCCAAAGCAAGGCCGAAATGTGGCCGATCCCTGACAAACACATGATTCGTCAATGGATTGTCAGCATAGCCGTTCCGCGCTGCGAACGCAAATCACGGGTCCCGCCGCAAATTCAGCAATCGGACACTCTTCCCCGTCCTCACACGCCCATGGTTCGCTTCCAGCGAATGGAGTTAGCACATCGGCTTGCAGCGGAGAACGTTGATGCAACCAGCTCCTGATTTCGTTCCGGCGGCCGCGGCCAAGAAGCTCCTGCGCGAGAGCCGCTCCGGCGCTCTGGCGACGCTTATGCCGGGCTCGGGCGATCCCTATTGCTCATTGGTCAATGTCGCGAGCGCTCCCGACGGCGCGCCGCTGTTGCTGATCTCGAGCCTAGCCGTGCACACCAGGAACATTCTCGGCGATGCCCGGGTGTCGCTCATGCTCGACGAGCGCCGGGAAGGCGATCCGCTCGAAGGGGCGCGCGTCATGCTGATGGGCATGGCGGCGCCGACAGAGGATCCCAGCGCCCGGCGGCGCTATCTCGCGCGCCAGCCCGAGGCAGAAATGTTTGCCGGGTTCGCAGATTTCGCACTTTACCGCATCGCGATCAAAGCGGCGCATCTTGTTGCGGGCTTCGGCCGCATCGTCGACCTCAAACCGCAGGAGATTCTGACCGAGATCAGTGATGCTGCCGAGCTCATTGCCGCCGAGCCAGAGATCGTGTCGCAGATCAACGCGGATCGCGCCGATGCAATCCGGCTCTGGGCGTGCAAGCACCTCGGCGGACCTGATGGTTCCTGGCGTTGCGTGGGCTGCGATCCTGAAGGATTGGAGCTGCAGCTTGGCCGTATCGCCCTGCGGCTTGCGTTCCGTCAACGTGTGCGCTCGCAGGCCGAGCTAAAGCCCGTGCTCAAACAGCTTGCCGTATCAGGGAGCGGCGCCTGAGTTTCCCATATGATGATGATGATGATGGACAGGAATAGCGATGTGGTGGCCGAGCTGATAGTGAAATGGCTGGAAGATCGGGATCTTAGGTAGAAACTGCACAGAGCGAGCGGATGGCTTGGCGCGAGCTGCTGCAGTGCAGCATGGAACCGGAGAGGGCTTGGAGCTTTGTTGCTGGGCACGCGCAGGAATGGTCAGTTGATCTTGGTTAATGCGGCCTAGGCCCGCAGAAGCTGTGATGTTGCGTCGCGTCTTGGCAGGGTAGGTGATCCCCACTATAGGTCGCCACGCGGGATTGGAACGCCGAGATCACGCTGCCGTGCCGATCCCTCGGGAGGGTCTCCGGCGCCAGCCGGATGAGTGGTGGAGGAGTTTGGCGTGCAGGAAACGGGTCTAAGGAACAGCAGCTACGGGGCCGATGGGTTCGGTTTTGAGGACCTCGACGCCGTTCATTGGAATCTTACCGCGCCTGCGCTTTACGAGCATGCGATCTGTGGGCGCGAAGCCTCGGTCGTGCAAGGCGGCGCGCTGTGCGCGGAAACCGGCGTGCACACCGGACGCTCGCCCAAGGACAAGCATACGGTCGTCGACGAGCTGACCGAGGGCTCGGTGTGGTGGGGGGGCAACCGCAGGATCAGTCAGGCGAATTTCCAGCGCCTCTGCGAAGACTTCATCACGCACGCGCGCGGCAAGAAACTGTTCGCCCAGGACCTCTACGGCGGCGCCGATCCCGCTTACCGGATCAAGACTCGCGTATTCACCGAGTTCGCCTGGCACTCGCTGTTCATCCGTCAGTTGCTGATCCGTCCCGAACGCTTGGATCTGCTGACGTTCGTTCCCGACCTAACCATCGTCGACCTGCCTTCGTTCAAGGCGGATCCCAAGCGCCATGGCGTGCGCAGCGAGACCGTCATTGCCATCGATTTCAGCAAAAAGATCATCCTGATCGGCGGCTCCTCCTATGCCGGCGAGATCAAGAAGTCCGTGTTCACCACGCTCAATTTCTATCTCCCGGCGCAGGGCGTCATGCCGATGCACTGCTCCGCCAACGTCGGCAAGGACGGCGACGTTGCCCTGTTCTTCGGGCTTTCTGGTACTGGCAAGACGACGCTCTCCGCCGACCCCGATCGCGTTCTGATCGGAGACGACGAGCACGGCTGGGGACCGGATGGCGTATTCAACTTCGAGGGCGGCTGTTACGCCAAATGCATCAAGCTGTCGCAGGAAGCCGAGCCTGAAATCTACGCCGCTACCAATCGTTTCGGCGCGGTCCTGGAGAACGTGGTGTTCGATCCGCAGACACGCGTTCCCAACTTCGATGACGACTCCAAGACCGAGAACACGCGGGCGGCTTATCCGCTCGAGTTCATGCCGCGCGCTTCGTCTACCGGACGCGCCGGACATCCCAGGAACATCATCTTTCTTACCGCCGACGCCTTCGGCGTGATCCCTCCGATTGCCAAGCTCACGCCGGCGCAGGCGATGTATCACTTCCTCTCCGGTTACACCGCCAAGGTGGCGGGTACCGAGAAAGGGCTGGTCGGGGTGCAGCCCGAGTTCTCCACCTGCTTCGGCGCTCCGTTCCTGCCGCGCCCGCCCGCCGAGTATGGCGCGGTGATGCGCGACTACATCTCGAAGCACAAGGTCGATTGCTGGCTGGTCAACAGCGGGTGGACGGGCGGCATTTACGGGGTCGGCCGGCGCATGCCGATCAAGGCAACGCGCGCTCTGGTCAGCGGCGCGCTGGATGGCTCGCTCAAGACGGTGAGCTTCCGCACTGATCCCTATTTCGGCTTTGCGGTTCCGACCTCAGTGCCAGGCATCGAGCCGCACCTGCTCTATCCAATGAAGACCTGGAAGGACAAGGCGGCGTTCGACGACACAGCCCGCAAGCTCGTAAGCATGTTCCAGAAGAACTTCACCAAATACGAGGACGATGTCGATGCGGAGGTGCGCTCGGCGGCGCCCGAGATCCGCATCGCCGCGGAGTGACAATACCTCTCCTAAAAGGAGACCTACAGTGCGGCACCCTCGTCCGCGACGGAAGCTCAGCCGGCAGTGGGCGAGAGCAGGTTGAAGCGCTCTTTCTGCTCGGAGTTCAGCAACTCGTAGAATTCCTGCAGCGCGGGTTGCACGGTCTCAACCGCGCGCAGCATGCTGTTGAGCCGCTGCTCCATCGCGCCGATTCGCAGCGCTGGAGTGATCGCGTTCCCGCCGGGACAATTCGATCTCAAGAGGGTCACCGGCCGACGTGAGCGCGTCGGCAAGATGACGCAATGAAGCGCGTTGCGCTGCGTCGGGTCGGACGCCGCGCTCGATGCGTTCGATCGGGATTCCTGCCATACCGGACGCCGACTCACTGCAGATCTGGATGACATCGCGCGTGATTTGCCGATCGCTGGCGTCGTCGGAGCCGAGCGCGTTGAAGCGGGTTTTCTGCCCCTCGTCGAGCAGATCGCGCGGCGCAGGCGTAAGCGAGAAACGTGGCGCGATACGCGGCGGTGGGACATATGGCGCGATGCGGGGCGCTGACAAGAAAGGCGCCGGATGCAGCATTGCGGGAAGCTGCAGGCCTCCTCCTGCCCGATGCCCCCATCCGCCCGGGCGCGCTGTTGCCGGCAGGCTGGCGCAAGCTACGCACAAAACGAGCAGCGGCGCAACGCGAAGCGCGATTTGTGCCATGACGCGATCTCCTACACCGCCCCCGCAAAGCGATCGTGAACCGGCCTCTTCCGCGCTGCAAGCGGGATCTTAGGAAATCATTAACCAGCGCGTAGGCCGGATGAGCGCGGCGATGTTTCGGGCGCCGGCGGGAGTGGCACGCATGTTGCCCAGGCTCGTGGCGCCTCACGCTGTCGTCGCTCAGCGCATCAGCAGGGTGCCGGCGCCGTGATCGGTCAGGAGCTCGAGCAGTACGGCATGGGGTACCTTGCCGTCGAGAATCACGACCCCCTCCACTCCCGCTTCCAGCGCATAGATGCAGGTCTCGACCTTCGGAATCATGCCGCCCGATATCGTCCCGTCGGCGATCAACCGCCGCGCCTCCTTGGCCGAGAGCTGCTTGATCAGGCTCTGGGACCTGTCGAGCACGCCCGGCACGTCGGTGAGCAGGAGCAGCCGCTTGGCCTTGAGCGCGCCGGCGATGGCGCCTGCGAAGGTATCGGCATTCACGTTGTAGGTGACCCCATCGCTCGAGGTTGCAAGCGGCGCCAGCACGGGAATGAGATCGCGGCCCAGGATCTGAGTGAGCACCGTGGTGTCAACCGCTTCTGGCTCGCCCACGAAGCCGAGGTCGACGATCTTCTCCATCTTGGAGTGCGGGTCGACCATGCTGCGGCTCGCCTTGCGCGCACGCACCATGTTGCCGTCCTTGCCGCACAGGCCTATCGCCTTGCCGCCCGCCTCGTTGATGAAGCCGACGATCTGTTTGTTGATGGAGCCGGCGAGCACCATCTCGACGATCTCGATGGTGGCGGCATCGGTGATGCGCAGCCCGTCCGCGAACTGCGATTTGATGCCGAGCCGGGCCAGCATGTCGCCGATCTGCGGGCCGCCGCCGTGCACCACCACCGGATTGATGGCGGTCTGTTCCATCAGGACGATGTCACGGGCAAAGCTGCGCGCCAGCTCGTCTTCGCCCATGGCATGGCCGCCATATTTCACAACCACCGTCGCTTCGTCGTAGCGCTGCATATGGGGCAGCGCTTCCGACAGGACGCGAGCGATCTCGTGCGGGGAAACGGTCATGGCAACTTTCCGACTACTGCCGCCTTTTAGCGCCTCAGCGAGCTGCGAGACAACAAATGCTACCTGGCTGTGGTTAGGCTTGGCGCTCGGCGAGGAGACGGGCAATGGCGGCGCGCAACTCGGGGATTCCCGCGCGGTCGCGGGCGGAAGTGACGTGGAGCTGCGGATGTGCAGCGGGATGTTGCGCCAGGGCCGTGCTGGTCCGCGCCAGCAGCGCGGCCTGAGCGGCCGCATCGACCTGATCCACTTTGCTGAAGATCAATTGATAGCTTACCGCCGCATCATCGAGTGTTTTCAGTACCGCCGCATCGGCCGCTTTCAACCCGTGTCGCGCATCGATCAGGAGATAGACCCGCGCGAGATTGGCGCGTCCTCTGAGGAAATCGTGAATGAGCGCGGTCCACGCCTTTACCTTGGTGCTGGCAGCGGCCGCGTAGCCATAGCCCGGCATGTCCACGAGCGTGAGCGCCGCCGGCCCGGTGAAGAAAATGAGCTCCTGCGTCCGGCCCGGCGTGTGTGAGGTGCGCGCAAGCGCGCGTCGACCCGTCAGCGCGTTGATCAGGCTCGATTTCCCCACATTGGAGCGGCCGGCAAACGCGATCTCGACCCCACGCATGGGAGGCAGCGAGGCGATGGATCCGGCCGCGCTCGCGAATTGCCAATGCGCCGAGAACAGTTTGCGGCCGGCCTCGATCTCGGCGCGGGTAGGATGGGAGCCGCTCATCGTGTCCCGCACGAGTGCAGCGGGCGCTGGCGCGAGCGTCCGCAGTCCTAGGCCTTCTCCTTCTTCGCGAACAGCGCCTTGACGTTGTCGATGAGCTCGACCTTGGCGCCGTGCTTGCGCATGATCACGCTCTGCTGAATGACCGAGAGCGTGTTGTTCCATGCCCAGTAGATCACCAGCCCCGCGGAGAAGTTCGCGAGCATGAAGGTAAAGATGATCGGCATGTAATCGAAGATCATCTTCTGCGCGGGGTCCGGCGGGGGCGGATTGAGCTTCATCTGCGCCCACATGGTCAGGCCCATGATCAGCGGCCATGGGCCGAGATGCAGGAATGGGCCGATGACCGGAACCACCGTCGGGTCCCACGGGATCAACCCGAACAGATTGAACACCGTGAGCGGATCGGGCGCCGAAAGGTCCTTGATCCAGCCGAAGAACGGGGCGTGCCGCAGGTCAATCGTGACGAACAGCACCTTGTATAGCGAAAAGAAAACCGGGATCTGAATGAGCATCGGCAGGCACCCGGCGACCGGATTCACCTTCTCTTTCTTGTAGAGCTCCATCATTGCCTGCTGCTGCTTCATCTTGTCGTCCGCGTAGCGCTCGCGGATCGCCATCATCTCCGGCTGCACCGCCTTCATCTTGGCCATGGAGGCATACGACTTGTTGGCGAGCGGGAAGAAGATGGCTTTGATGATGACGGTGATGATCAGAATGGCCACGCCGAAGTTACCGACCAGGCGATAGATCCAGTCGAGCGAGAAGAACATCGGCTTGGTGATGAAATAGAACCAGCCCCAATCAATGAGCAGGTCGAACTTGTTGAGCCCGAGCTGCTGATTGTAGCCGTCCACAATCGAGACTTCCTTGGCGCCCGCAAACAGTCGAGTGTCGGCCGCGCCAGTCGAGCCGGAAGCCACGGTCACGGGATCAAGGTTGTAATAGGTCTGATAGCGCTTGATGCCGTTCTGAAAGAAGGAGAACTGGGCATAGATTTTTGCCGTGGTAGGCGGCAGCAGGGTCGCCGCCCAATATTTCTCGGTGATCCCGAGCCAGGCATTGGTCGAGGTAAACGTCATCTCCTTTTTCTTCTCGATATCCGCGTAGCTCGGCTCCTGCAGCTTGTCATCGAGCACGCCGATCATGCCTTCGTGCAGGATGTAGTAGCCGAGCGTGTGCGGAGTCCCGTGAAGCGAGATCAGCGCATAGGGATAGAGCGTGACCGCGGAGGTCCCCTTGTTCACAACCTCGTCCTTGACAGTGAAGAGATACTTGTCGTCGACGGCGATGGTGCGCCGGAATTCGAGCCCCTCGCCATTGTCGTAGACAAGCGTCACGGGCCGGCCGACGGAGAGCGTGCCTCCTCCTTCCTGGCGCCACAGCGTATCGGGACCGGGCAGCTTTGCGCTGGTGCCGCTCGCGGCGGTCCAGCCGAACTCGGAATAGAACGGGTTGGGGCTGCCCGAGGGCGCAAGCAGCACAATGGGGGGCGAGCCGGGGTCGACGGTCTCGTGATATTTGATCAGGGAAAGATCGTCGATGCGCGCGCCCTTGAGCGAGATCGATCCGGAGACGCTCGGCGTCTCGATGCGCACGCGCGGGGAAGCAGCGAGGGCCTCCTCCCGCGTCATCGTTCCGGGATGCGCAGGGGCTTGCGGCATGCTGGCTGGAGGAGCCTGTGCCGGCGGAACGGCTTGCGGCGCTGGCGCACCGGGAACCGGCTGTGCATGCTCCTGCGCCTGCTGCTGCTGAATTTCTCTTTGCTTCTGAACCTGAGGAAGGCCGAAATAAAGCTGCCATCCGATCAGGACGAGCGCGGACAGCACGATTGCAAGAATGGTGTTCTTCTGGTCGGTCATCTGTGGGCCACTCGCAGCCGCCCTAGCGCGCGGTTGAAATCGTTGAGGATTTGCTCGAACGGCAGCGACAGGGCGGGGCGCCGTCCGACCAGCACATAATCATTGCCGGAGGGAAGACCAGTTGCGGCGGCAAGCCTCACGACCTCCTTGAGTCGGCGTCGCACCCTGTTGCGCTCGACCGCAGTCCCGACCTTCCTGGCAACGGTAAAACCCACGCGGCCAGGGGCCTGATCCCCGCGCGGGCGAACCTGCAACACGAAGCCCGCGGTCGGCGCCTTGATCCCGGTCGCGGCGGCGAGGAAATCGGCTCGCCGTCTCAGCCGCTCCACCGCGGATCAGGCGCTGAGGCGCTTGCGGCCCTGCGCGCGGCGCGCTGCGATCACCCTGCGGCCGCCCTTGGTTGCCATGCGGGCGCGGAAACCGTGGCGGCGCTTGCGCACCAGCTTGCTCGGCTGATAGGTCCGTTTCACCTCGCTGTCTCCGCTCTGTGCCGGTTATTGACGAAACGCGCGGCGCGCGGCGTCCGCCAAGGCCCCAATCGACTGCACTGCCGTTCGAAAATATGGAGCGGCTTATAGGGAGGTGGCCTTTTCCCGTCAATTCCGGGACTGCTTCGAGTTCCTGCATGACACCTTCATGAACATCGACCATGATCCGTCCTCATCGCGCATTGCGCCAAAACGCTGGCTATTTTCCTTGCGGCGCCTCGCGCCACTGGTCGCAATCGGCATTGTCTCGATCGTTGTCATCGCGATGGGATGGCACCGCGAGCTGTCCTTCGCGACGCTCGCGCGGCATCACGCCGCGCTGCGGGAGTTCATCGCCGCGCACGAGGCGCTCGCCGTCGCAAGCTACATCGCGCTCTATCTCGTAGTCGTGGCGCTTTCACTGCCGGTTGGAGCTTATCTGACCGTGATAGGTGGAATGCTTTTCGGCGTGCTGCTCGGTGGGATTGCCGCCGTCATCGGCGCGAGCATCGGAGCGATCGCGATCTTCTCGATCGCGAGGAGCGCATTCGGCGAGCATCTGGCCCGGCGGGCGGGCGCAACCGCAGAGAAGATCGCTGCGGGGTTTCGCAAGGACGCGTTCAGTTATGTGCTGTTTCTGCGGCTCGTCCCGGTTTTCCCGTTCTGGCTGGTCAACCTGGTTTCGGCCGCCAGTGGGCTGCGGCTTGTCCCGTTTGCCGCGGCAACCGTGCTCGGCATCATGCCGGCGACGTTTGCCTTTGCTTTCGTCGGAAGCGGATTGGAGAGCGTGATCGTGGCGCAAGAAGCCGCGCGACGCGCATGCATTGCAGCAGGGCGCTCCGATTGCCCGCTTGTGTTCGCAACCGCCGACGTGCTCACGCCGCAGCTTCTCGCAGCTCTCGTCGCGCTCGGTGTGCTTGCGCTCGTTCCGGTCCTGGTGAAGCGCTGGCGCACGCGGCACGCCAGCGGCTTTGTGTCCCGGTTGTAGGGGCGGTTTGAAACGCGGCCCCACCAGGTCCTTTATATCCGTAGGGCCGAGGCATTGCCTCGCCCCCTATCAGGGGCGGGTTTGAAACCCGCTCCTACATGCAGGTAAGAGGTTGAAAGCATGGTCGAAATATTGACGCCGGACATCTGCGTCATCGGAGCGGGCTCGGGCGGCCTGAGCGTGGCGGCCGCGGCGGCGGCGTTCGGGGTTCCAGTGGTGCTCGTTGAAAAAGGGAAAATGGGGGGTGAGTGCCTCAATGCCGGCTGCGTCCCGTCGAAGTCACTCATCGCCGCCGCCAAGCACGCCCACGCGATCGCAGATGCCAAGGCGTTTGGCCTATTGCCGCGCGGTTTTGAGGTTGATTTTGCCGGCGTGCACCAGCACGTTCACGACGTCATTGCTGCCATCGCGCCGAACGATTCAACGGCGCGCTTCACCGGGCTTGGCGTGAGCGTCATCGCGGGCGCCGCACGCTTCACGGACCGCGACACCGTCGTGGTGGGCGACGAGGTCGCGATCAGGGCTCGCCGCTTCGTTATTGCGAGCGGCTCCTCGCCGGCGCTGCCCCCCATTCCAGGGCTCATGGAGACGCCGCACCTCACCAACGAGACAGTGTTTGATCTTATCGAGCGTCCCGAGCATCTCATCGTGGTCGGTGCAGGTCCGGTGGGGCTCGAGTTGGCGCAGGCATTCCGGCGCCTGGGCTCCGCCGTCACCGTGCTGGAAACGGGGCACCCGCTCGTCCGCGAGGATCCAGAATGTGCGCAGGTCGTGCTCGATGCGCTCGCGCGCGAGGGCATCGGACTGCGTACCGGCACCAGCGTTCTTCGCCTGCAACGCGCCAATGGAAAGGTGAATGTGGTAGTTCGCGCTCAAGCCGGCGAGGAAACGATCAGCGGCAGCCATCTCCTGCTTGCCACCGGCCGACGCGCCAATGTCTATGGTCTCGGCCTGGATATTGCTGGCATTCGCCAGGATCATGCCGGGATCGCCGTGGACAAGGGTCTCAGGACGACGAACCGGCGCGTCTATGCCATCGGCGATGTTGCCGGCGGCGCGCAGTTCACTCACCTCGCTAATCACCAAGCCGGCATGGTGATCCGCAACGCGCTCTTTCGCCTGCCCGCGCGGGTCAATGAGCATGTCATTCCGCGGGTGACCTTCACCGACCCGGAGCTTGCACATGTGGGTTTGACGGAGCTGGAGGCACGCGATCGGGGGGTGGCTTTTCGGGTGCTGCGTTGGCCGTTTCACGAGAACGATCGCGCCCAGGCTGAGCGCGCGACCGATGGCCACGTCAAGATCATCACGACTCGAAGGGGCCGGATCCTGGGCGCAACGATTGTCACGGCAGGGGCCGGCGATCTGATCGTGCCCTGGGCCTTGGCGGTGTCCCGCAAGCTCAACATCCGCGCCATCGCAGGGATGGTCGTGCCCTACCCCACGCGCGCGGAAGTTGGAAAACGCGCCGCCATGACCTATTTCACCCCCGTTCTGAGCAGCCGTTTTGTGCGGCGTATGATCATCTTCCTGCGGCGGTTTGGATAGGCACGGGACAGCAATGGGCGAGAGTACTGCCTCACCAATCGCGGCCGAACGCGCGAGAGCGCCCCGATTGGGGCTGTCCGGCAAGCTCCTCGTGCTCACCGTCCTGTTCGTGATGATGGCCGAGGTGCTGATCTATGTTCCTTCGGTTGCCAATTTTCGGCTGAACTGGCTCAACGACCGGCTCTCCGCGGCGTACACCGCCGCGCTGGTGTTTCAGACCGTGCCCGATGGCGTGGTGCCCGAGGGAGTCGCGCGCCAGCTGCTCAAGAGCATTGGCGCGCGCGCGGTGGCGTTGAAAATGGGCCAGCGACGCCGGCTCCTTGCCGCCTCCGACATGCCGCCCGCAATCAACCTCGACATCGACATGCGCGACATGTCCTGGCACCGCGCCATCATCGGGGCGTTCCAGACGCTGTTCTCTGCCAAGACCGACGTGATGCGCGTCGTGGGGCCGGCGCCCATGGGCGACTACGTCGAGATCGTCGCCGACGAGGCGCCGCTGCGCGCCGCCATGCTGGAGTTCTCCATTCGCATCCTCATCCTGTCGCTGATCATTTCCGCGTTTTCCGCAACCCTCGTCTATGTTTCGCTGCATCGGCTGCTTGTGCGGCCGATGCGGCGGATGACCGACAACATGGTCGCGTTCCGCGCCGACCCGGAAAACCCGGCCCGCATCATTGCGGCTTCGGATCGGCGCGACGAGATCGGCACCGCCGAGCGCGAGCTTGCCGCCATGCAGGGCAATCTTGCCGCCCTCCTCGCGCAGAAGAATCATCTTGCCGCGCTCGGGCTTGCGGTTTCCAAGATAAACCATGACCTGCGCAACCTATTGACCTCGGCGCAGCTCTTCTCCGAGCGCCTGGCCAAGGTCGCCGATCCGCGCGTGCAGCGGTTTGCGCCGCAGCTCATGCGCGCGCTCGAGCGCGCAATCGCATTCTGTCAAACGACATTGTCGTACGGCCGCATGCAGGAGCCTCCGCCCGAGCGCCGCATGGTCGAGCTCGAGCCGGTGGCGGAGGACGTGCGCGAGACATTAGGGCTTGACGCGACCTCCCCGGTGCGCTGGATCAGCGCGGTCGAGCGCGGCCTGACGGTGGACGCCGACCCGGAGCAGCTCTTTCGCATCCTGCTCAATCTCGCGCGCAATGCGGTGCAGGCACTGGAGGGCCGCGACGCACGGGATCCCGGCCGCGATCAGATCCGCATCACCGGTCGGCGCGAGGGCGCCGTGGCGGTGATCGAGGTTGCCGATACCGGTCCTGGGCTGCCGGAGCGCGCCCGCGCTCATCTGTTCGAAGCGTTCCAAGGCTCGACCCGGGCGGGCAGTGCCGGTCTCGGCCTTGCCATCGTCGCTGAGCTGGTACGCGCCCATGGCGGCGAGATCCGCCTGGTTGAAGGCACTATCGGCGCCACGTTTCGGCTCACCATCCCCGACCGCGCGGTGGATATCCGCAGCCGGCGCGATGAGCGCGCCAGCGCCTGAGCGGGCGCGAGGTGGGCAGAAAGATGCATGCGCCGGCGCGCGGACGAGGGCCCGTGCTATGAGCGCGCGAAGTTGAAGCAGCGGCAGCCGAGAGCCTCGTGTCCCCGGACGAGCGAGCCGAAGCTTGCTCGGCGACCGATGATCGATGACCCAGTGGCCACAAACATGGACTGGGCATCTCGCCTGCCCACGCGCTCGGCTGCTTGGAAACTTGCCAATGCAGGCGGCAGCCTATAGCTACGGCGGGTTACCGGCCCGCCTGCATCATCAGCGGCGGCACATCTCCGCGCACCGCGCAAGACGCGCCCGTAGCTCAGCTGGATAGAGCACCAGACTACGAATCTGGGGGTCAGGAGTTCGAATCTCTTCGGGCGCGCCAATTTGGCGTGTTTTTCGTACCGCCTCGCCCCCGGATTGCGGCATGTGCAAGCTTGAGAAACATCCCTTAAGCTTCACTCGCCATGACCGACTAACGTTCGCGTGCGCATCATTTCGGCGCACGGCCACGCGACGCGAACGACATTGTTATGAAGACGAACCGCGATAGGTGAACCATGAATGCAACCACCCCAGAGGACGACGACATCCCCTCTGAGATCGACTTTTCCGGCGGCACTCGTGGCAAGTTTCATCGGCCGAATGCGAGGCTCAATCTGCCGGTGTATCTCGACGCCGACGTGCAAGCCTACCTTGTCGCCCTCGCGGCCAGAAAGGGCGTGCCACTCTCCGAGCTTGCCAACGACCTGCTTAAGAAGGATATCGCCATCCTCGAAGCCGCGAAATAGGATGAACGTCCCGCCCAGGCCTTGCGTACTTGCCGATCGTGTCCGACTCGATGCTCGAACAGTTTACGTTCCATGCTTTGGATGGCGGCATCGTCGATCACCGGTCGCCGCAAGGGATAAAGATTGCCCTGTTCCGTGCGCTTTTTCGTGGCCGCGACGACGTCTATCCACGTCGCTTTGAAAGCCGACGGACGGGCAGGTGGGGTTATCAGCCCGCTTGTGCCAACGAGTGGGTCCGGGGCATCTGCGAAAAGCCTAGAATCAAATGCAGCGAATGTCCGCATCAGCGATTTCTTCCCGTCACCGATGAGGTGATCCGATGGCACCTCTCGGGTCATGATGGCGCAGGCGCGGATTTCGTCATGGGCATCTATCCGATGCTGCAAGACGAAACCTGCTTCATTCTCGCAGTCGATTTCGACAAGGAAGGCTGGCGCGAAGATTCGAAGGCATATTGCGAAACGTGCAGCGACTTGAACGTGCCCGTCGCATTGGAAAGGTCCCGCTCCGGCAACGGCGCACACGTCTGGATCTTTTTCGACCGCGCAATCCCTGCCTCGCTGGCACGCAAGCTCGGCTCGCACATTCTGACCGAGACAACGGAGCGCCGACCCGAGATCGGCTTGAAGTCGTACGACCGATTCTTTCCCAACCAAGATACCCTGCCGAAAGGTGGCTTCGGGAGCCTCATTGCGTTGCCTTTGCAGAGGCAACCGCGCGAGCTCGGCAACAGCGTATTTCTCGATGAAAACTTTATTCCCTATCCCGATCAATGGGCATTTCTATCTTCGATCCAGCAGATCGACCAGTCTGCCGTCGAGAACATCGTCCGCAAGGCCGAATCGGTCGATCGCATCGTCGGGGTTCGGCATGCGCCGGCGGCAGAAGACGAACTGGCGCCATGGACGCTGCCGCCGTCGCGCCGGCGCAAGGAGCCACCACTATCGGGATCAATCCCGCCGAGCTTGGAGCTGATTGTCAGCAACGAAATCTATATTGCAAAAGATGTGCTCCCGCCTGCATTGCGCAATCGGCTCCTTCGGCTGGCCGCATTTCAGAACCCCGAATTTTACAAAGCCCAAGCCATGCGTCTGCCTACTTACGACAAGCCTCGCATCATAGCCTGCGGAGAAGATCATCCGTCTCACGTCAGCCTACCGCGTGGCTGCATGGCCGACGTTAAAGAACTCTTATCGGGGTTCAACATCAATCACTATATTCGCGATGAGCGTTTTTCTGGACGGCCACTGAGCGTGAAGTTCCACGGAGAGCTGCGTCGTGAGCAACTGACCGCGGCAAGAGCGATGCTGGCCCACGATACGGGAGTCTTAATCCGCCAGCACGGCTTTCGGAAAAACCGTCATTGCGGCATGGCTGATTGCAGAACGCGGCGTCAATACCTTGGTACTCGTGCACCGCCGCCAGCTGCTCGAACAGTGGATTGAGCGGCTTCACCCATTTCTTGATCTGCCTCGCACGGCAATCGGTCATATCGGAGGCGGACGAAAGAAGCCAAACGACCTGATCGATGTTGCGCTTGTCCAAAGCCTCGTCCGCAAGGGCACCGTCGATGACCGCGTGGGCAAATACGGACATGTCATCGTCGACGAGTGCCACCACGTTTCCGCGTATAGCTTCGAGCAGGTGCTTCGCCGCACCAAAGCCAAGTACGTGCTCGGCCTCTCCGCGACGGTGACCCGCAACGACGGCCATGATCCCATTATTTTCATGCAGTGCGGGCCTGTACGCCATCGCGTAGACGCAAAGCAACAGGCGGCGGCGCGGCCGTTCGAGCACACGGTCCTCGTTCGCTCCACCGGGTTTCATCCTCTGCGAGAAGCCAAGGCCGATGCCAGAATCCAGTTTCATCAGCTCTATAACGAGCTCATCGCGGACGTAGGCCGCAATCGGCTCATTTGCGCTGACATCATTCAGGCTGCACGCGAGGGCCGGTCGCCCATTGTGCTAACGGAGCGCAACGAGCACCTGGATCAACTGCAGGCGGCCATGTCGCATGCAATTCGTAACCTTGTTGTGTTGCGCGGCGGCATGGGCAGGAAAGAGCTCCAGGCAATCTGCGATCGCCTGAGGGCAATTCCAGATGGGGAGGAGCGGGTCCTTTTGGCGACAGGCCGATATATCGGCGAGGGATTTGACGATGCGCGGCTGGACACCTTGTTTCTCACGCTGCCGGTGTCCTGGCGGGGGACAATCGCCCAGTATGTCGGTCGCCTGCACCGCCTGCACGATCGAAAACGTGAGGTCCGGGTCTATGACTACGCCGACCTCGACGTTCCGGTGCTGGCACGGATGTTCGACCGGCGCTGTCGCGGCTACCAGGCGGTGGGCTACTCGATTGTCGTTCCGGCGAGCGCAGTCCCCGGATGGCCTGCTGACGTTCCCCTGCCTGCCGACCCGCAATGGAAGTGCGACTATGCAGCGAGCGTCAAACGGCTGATTCGAGACGGGGTTGACGCGCCGCTCGGAAGTCTCTTTGTCAACGCCGTACAAATTGCGGTGCCAGGGGCGGAAGGCGCTGATCGCGCACGAAGCGCGACGGAGGCATTTGTTTATCGCCGTCTGGAAACCTTGCCAGCAACGAGGGGGCGTTTTCGCTTGAACGTCGAGCTGCCGATTCCGTTCGACAATTGGGGTCAAATGGAAGTCGACCTGCTATGCGCCGACGCGCGCATTGCGATCGAATTGGACGGAGCGCATCATCTGGCGAGTCCGGCTGCATATCGCCGAGATCGCCGCAAGGACCAATTGCTGCAGGAGAACGGTTACTTCGTGCTACGCTTCCTTGCTGAAGACGTGGGCAAGAATCTCGACATGGTGCTGGACACGATTCAACGCGCCTTGTTCAACCGTAGAAATTGTAACACTGCTGGCGTCACGGCCTGACGCGCAAAATGCAGTCTGCGGGCCATGTGCGGCGATCCCGAGCGACTTATAGCCGACGACAGCATGGAGATTCGCTATGCCCACAGAACTTTGGCTGAGCATTTCGAACGGGACCTAGCGAAATCAGTGATTTGTCACAGACTACGAATTTGGGTATCAGGAGCTCGGAGACCGTGCCGGGCTCCGAGCGCGGAACTTTATGGCGCAGACTGGAGCTTTTCCTTCTTTGCTTTTTTCTGCAGGCGCCAGAGCTGAAATCCCTCAGTTTGGATTGCTTCTTCGATCACTTCACGCGAGAGATTATGGGGAGGCGCTTTCTCTGCTCCGATCACGCCAGTGGCCGTCCAGGGACCGTGGTTTTTCGGGAGTTTGTCCCCGCTTATATCGCCTGCGAATGCACGCAGCTCCCTCCTCGACTCCGACTTGAATATGTAGATGCGCATGAGCTAACCCTTTCTGCCGGAGCGGTGTACGGCCTTTATGGCAACTGCGGGGAGCCCGGACTTCGTTGCAATCGCCTGGTCCTGCTCGGTAAGGAAGCTAGTAGCGGCAGCCTCGCCTTCTATGCCGGCCAGCACGGCACTTGGCACCTTGCGATTGGACCGCCGCGACCCGTCCTCATAAAAGACATCGAACAGCACGAATTCAGCGCTGGCACGCGTTCCCGGTTTCCGAGCCATGACAGAGCATCACCTTTTCGGGAACGCTGCCAAAAGGGCAGATTCGAGCGGCTATACATCCAGCGATTATATATCTATTGATTGTCTCGGATGATATCAACCGGCCACAAAGAGGCTCCGATGGCATTCAAGCCAAACTACGGTAGAGATCGGGCTGAACGGCAGAGAGCAGCGCGCGCGCGGAGCGAGGAAAAGCAACGAAGAAAGGACGAAAAGGCTGCGCAGCGCAAAGCTGAGCGTGCCGAACCCGAACCTGACGCAGATGTTAACACCTCTCGCGACTTCCCGGTGAACTCGGAGTAAGGTGCAACTTCGGAAAATCATCCGGCGATGACGCTCAGCTTTCCCAATAAGAGCCGTTTTTATGACGCTACCCGACGTGCCGTGCGGTTCTGGGGCCACGACAGCGCATTGGAAGCTGTTTTTTTCATAACCGAAGATGCTTTGCGGCGCGTCCAGCCTGGCATGCGGCTCAATGAGGCTGGACTTCTCAGCGCCTTCGATACGAATCGCGACTTGATCTACGCCGCCGCCGCAAAGGTCTATGCACGTGGACGGAAAGGGTCTTACGATCTGATCAGTACCGACTTCTAAGCGCGGGGTGTGCGTGTCTTTGGAGCTTACGCTCTCCTTTGGCTTTCCGTGCCCCCTTCGCGGCCGCGTCCAACCCCGCCGCGCGTGAGCTCGCGACGCTTGGGGGTTGGAATCAATCCGTCGCGTTGCGCCTGTTTGCGGGCCGCCTTGCGTGCACGGCGGATGGCTTCCGCTTTCTCCCGGGTCTTGCGCTCGGATGGTTTTTCATAAGCTTTCCGGCGCTTCATCTCGCGAAAGACGCCCTCGCGCTGCATCTTCTTCTTGAGAATCCTAAGAGCCTGATCGACATTGTTTTCGCGAACGAATACCTGCAAGCGTTTTCCGATCTTTGTTGCAGCCCGCTATGCGGCCGTCGGGGCCGGGGCGGGCTCGATGATTGACTGGATCTGACGATATTACGGTGGTTCTGTTGGTTTTCGTGGTTCAATTCAGGCGCCCGCCCCGACTGAATCAATTGGGCCGGCGCGTTCGACAGTGGAGATATGGACGAACTCGTTTCCATCTACAAGAACTTTGTTGAGTATCGGGTACATTAATGCCGGACCAGCCGCGCCGAAATGGAGCAGGCTGGGGACCGGCTTGGCAGCGCGAGAGACTGGCTTGGCGGCTCGGAAGGCAAGCGCCTTGAAATTAACATATGTATGCTCCATATGAACGACGCGACCTTCATAAGGTCATGGCAAGCCGCGTGTGCGGATCCCCGTAAAACGGTGTCTGGCTTGCTCATCATCAGTGACAACCCAGATCACGCGGGGGTGTCTTCACCCACCCTGCGACATGGCGGTCAGGGGGCGCAGAGCGCTCAGGACCTGTGCCATCTCGCACCATATAAAGATTGTATCCATTTGACCTCATTTCAGGACTTTGGGCTTGCCGACCCGATCGAACGTGCGCTTGCAGAAGAGAAATACGTCACGCCCACGCCGATTCAGGCGCAGACTATCCCAACCGTTCTCTCCCGCCGCGACGTGATCGGTATTGCCCAGACCGGCACCGGCAAAACCGCGGCATTTGCGCTGCCGATACTGCATCACATCTCCACCCATAGGCGGAGAATGCCGCGCAAGTGCTGCCGGGTGCTGGTGCTCAGCCCGACCCGTGAGCTGTCCGGACAGATTCTCGATAGTTTCCGCGCTTACGGCCGGCATCTTCGCATCAGCGCCGCGCTGGTGATCGGCGGCGTGCCGATGGGTGCCCAGGTACGGGCGTTGCTTGACGGGCTCGACATTCTCGTCGCGACCCCGGGACGGCTGCTCGACCTCGTGCGGGGCAATGCTCTGCGCCTCGGCGAGGTGGAATTTCTCGTGCTCGATGAAGCCGATCGAATGCTCGATATGGGCTTCATCCAAGACATCCGTAAGATCGTGGGGAAGCTGCCGGTTGACCGGCAGACTTTACTCTTTTCGGCTACGATGCCGCAGGCCATCGCCGAGCTCGCACGTGCGATGCTGCGCGATCCGGTGAAGGTCGTCGTGACGCCGGAGGGCTCGACGGTCGCAACTGTCGAGCAGCGCATCCTGCGCCTTGATCGTGCCGCCAAGCCGGCCATGCTCGCGGACATCCTGCGGCGGGAATCGATCGACCGGGCCCTCGTATTCACGCGCACCAAGCGTGGGGCCGACAAGGTGGTCCGTAGCCTCGGCCAGGCCGGCATCGCTGCACAAGCGATTCACGGCAACAAGTCGCAAAGCCAGCGCAATCGCGCACTGGCAGGCTTTCGCAATGGCGAGGTGCGCACGCTGGTCGCGACCGATATCGCCGCGCGCGGGATCGACGTCGATGGTATCAGCCACGTGGTCAATTTCGACCTCCCCAACCTGCCCGAGACTTACGTGCACCGTATAGGCCGCACGGCGCGAGCCGGAGCGAAAGGCGTCGCAATCTCCCTCTGCGAGCCCGCGGAGGGACCGTTCCTGCGTGACATCGAGAAGCTGATCCGCATGTCCATTCCGGTGACCAATCATTCCTCCTCGACCGGACAAACCGGGCGTCCGGCCCAGCAGAGCCGCCCAACCCGGCCGCGTTCTCATGCCCTCGGCAAACAGCGGCAGCGCGAGGATGCGCCGCACCAGCAGGATCGAGCGGAGCAACGGCGCAAGCCTCCGACAGCACTTCCCGCTTTTCTGTATCGCGAGGCGGGAAGAAAGACCGGCCAGAAACAAGCTGATCCAGTGCGCGTCACGGCGAGTCAGCAGTTCGAGTGACGCTGCGAACCATTCCGAAAACGAGCCACCTTTGCGATGACGAAACAGATGACGAAACAAACAGAGGATAAAAAGGAGCAACGCGCTCGGGAAGGTGCGCAGGCCTGGGCAGACTATCAGGCCCAGGCGCGCGCCGCCCGGGAGAAGACTGCGCGCTTGCGGGCGCTCAGGTTGGCGAGGGACGCAGCGGACAACCTCGCTGACCCGAAGAAAAAGAAGAAGTAGTACGGGCTAGCAACGATGCATCGCTACGTACCGCAAAACAAGGTCCACGCACGCACTGTTTGCCCCAGCGTTGGAGCCGCTGCTTGCAGCTCTGTGCGAATGCTGTGGACCGGATCACCCGGTCATCGGGTGACCTTGAGCTTCTCTGCCGATTCCTTGCCGCGATTGCTGACGACCTCGTATTCGACGACCTGCCCCTCATTCAGGGAGCTTAGTCCGGCCCGCTCGACAGCGGAAATGTGGACGAACACGTCCTTGCCCCCGCTCTGAGGCTGAATGAAACCATACCCCTTCGTCGGATTGAACCACTTCACGGTTCCTGTCGCCATCTCCGTCTCCTTAGGATTGCGCTCATGTGGGCGATCGCGCGAGTATCGCGCCATCGGTAGGTCCGAGTTTTGGCGACTTGAGAGCGGCCCAAAGGGGAGCTAGGCAAGGCAGACCGAAAACTTGGTGAGTTCCCTTGTACAACCGACATACGCGTACGGTCAATTCCGATCTGCTGACGTCCTGCGGGCAGCCTGGGATGCAGTCGTCACTATCGGCAGCTCGATGCTTCCAGCTTGTTCTGATCAAGCCGTCGCACTACGACGACGACGGATACGTGATCCGCTGGTGGCGCGCGACAATCCCCTCGAACTCGATCGCTGCCGTCTATGCGATTGCCGCCGATTGCGCCCAGCGGCAGGTTCTTGGGCGAGACGTCGCCATCGATATTGAAGTCATCGACGAGACGAACGCTCGGCTGGATGTGCCGGCGCTGCTCGCCCGCTTCCGGCGCCATCACAACCTTGGCCTTGTCGCTCTCGTCGGTGTTCAGTCGAACCAATATCCTCGCGCCCTCGACATTGCGCGACCGTTCAAGGCGGCTGGGATTCCGGTTGCGATTGGCGGCTTCCACGTTTCGGGATGCCTATCGATGCTGGATGGCCGCGCGGTCGAGCTCGACGCTTGCCGGAAGATGGGTATCGCCATGTTTGCGGGCGAGGCTGAGGGCCGGCTCGACAACGTCTTGCGCGACGCAGCAGAGGGGGTTCTTGCCGCGGAATACAACTTCATGCACGACCTGCCGGGAATGGAGGGTACGCCCGTGCCGTTCCTCCCCAAGCGGTACGTGGCGCGCACGCTCGGACTGAGCGCCAGTTTCGACGCTGGTCGCGGCTGTCCCTATCAATGCTCGTTCTGCACCATCATCAACGTGCAAGGTCGCAAGTCGCGTTTCCGTTCGGCGGATGACATCGAGCACCTTGTGCGCGTCAATTGGGCTCAAGGCATCCACAAATTCTTCATTACAGATGATAATTTCGCGCGCAACAGGGGGTGGGAGGCGATCTTCGACCGCCTGGCCGAGTTGCGCGAGCGGTCCGACATTCCGCTTGGCCTCATGATCCAAGTCGACACCTTGTGTCACAAGATCCCCAATTTCATCGAGAAGGCGAAGCGGGCCGGGGTTACGCGCGTCTTCATCGGGTTGGAGAACATCAATCCTGACAATCTCGCAGGCGCAAAGAAGCGGCAGAACAAGATCACCGAATACCGCAAGATGCTGCTCGCCTGGAAGGCACAGGGCATCATCACGCTTGCTGGGTATATTCTCGGCTTTCCCGCGGACACGCCGCAAACGATCAGACGCGATATTGCGATCATTCAGAAGGAGCTGCCGCTCGACATCCTCGAGTTTTTCTGCCTGACGCCGCTACCCGGCTCGGAGGATCATCAGGTCCTCTGGAAAAGGGGGGCCGCGATGGAGGCGGACCTCAACAAATATGATGTCGAGCATGTCTGCACCTCTCACCCCAATATGAGCAAGCACGAGTGGGAGACGATCTACCGCGAGGCCTGGTCGCTTTATTACACGCCGGAGCACATGAAAACGCTGCTCCGACGCATGGCGGCCAGCGGCGGGCCGATGGGCAGCTTGGTCAAGATACTGGTCGCGTTCGCAACGACGGTTCGATTAGAAAACGTGCACCCGCTCCAGGCGGGCATCCTGCGTCTGAAGCATCCCTCGGAGCGTCGACCAGGCTTGCCGCGCGAGCATCCCTGGATTTTTTGGCCGCGGTTCGTCGCGGAAACCTTGAGCAAGCACGCGATGCTCGCAGCTACGACCGCGCGGCTCCTGCTGATGAAGATTGCGATAGAGCATGATCCCAACGCGCGCTCTTATCTGGATCAGGCACTCCAGCCCGTCCGCGACGACGACGATACAGCTCTCGACCTCCTCACCCGGACGACGGGGGCACTGGCTGCAATCGCGCATGTGAAGAAAATCGCCCGATTGACTGGGGCGTCGCCGGGGCCCATTGATGCAGCAATCCGCTGAGCTCGGGCGAGATCGATCGAGCTTTTTAGACCAAGACATGCCATAAGACGAATCTCGGGGACCGAACCGACCAGACCCCGAGGCGAAAGTTCGACAGGCCCGGCGACGCGCCGTGTCTTTAGTGGCGACCCGGTGAAAGATTCTTCGGCGTTGCTCGACTATGAGGCGCTGCTCAGCGCAACCAGGAGAATCATGGCGCGCGAGACAAAGCTCACGCCGAAGGAGCAGGTGCCGGAGCCTGAGGATCCCGCATCGCCGCTCGACCAGCTCACGCTCGACGTATCAGATGCGGCGATCAAGGAGCTCGTTCGCAACGCCAAGAAGCGGGGCTACGTGACGCATGAGCAGATCAGCTCGGTATTGCCCTCCGAGAAGATCACGTCCGAGCAGATCGAGGATGTCGTCGCGATGTTCAGCGAGATGGGCGTCAATGTCGTCGAAACCGAGGACGCCAGCGAGGATGAGGAGGAGCGCGAGGAGCTGGGAGAAGAGGCGGAAGCCAAACTGGTCGAAATTCCGCGCGCGGTCCCCGCAAAGTCCGATGCCAAGGAGCCGACGGAGCGCACCACCGATCCGGTGCGCATGTATCTGCGCGAAATGGGCTCCATGGACCTGCTTTCGCGCGCGGGGGAAATTGCGATTGCAAAGCGTATCGAGGCGGGCCGCGAGGTCATGATCGCCGGGCTGTGCGAGAGCCCGCTCACCTTCCAGGCCATCATCATCTGGCGCGACGAGCTCAATGAGGGGAAAGTCCTCCTCCGCGATATCATCGATCTGGAAGAGACCTACGCCGGTCCCCAGGGCAAGGCTGTGCCCGCCGCCGTTATCGCAGCAGACGGGCAGCCAGCTCCCGCTGCACCGATTGCCGGCGTGCCGCCGCTTGCACGGACGGCGGCACCGCCCGCGGCACCCCCCGCTCCGACTCCCTTCAGGCCCGCACCAATGCGTCCCGACAGCGAAGGAATGGAAGCGGACGAGGGCATACCGAGCGAATCGGAAATGGATGCCGAAGATGTGGGGAGCTCGCTCTCGCTCGCCGCAATCGAGGCCGAGCTCAAGCCGAAGGTGCTGGAAACCTTGGATCATGTGGCCGACGCCTACAAGCGTCTGCGCCCGCTCCAGGAGCAGGACATCGAGCTCAAGCTCAACAGCACCGCGCTCTCGCCTGCACGGGAGCGCCGCTACAAGAAGCTCAAGCACGACATCATCGCGGAAGTGAAATCGCTGCGGCTCAATCAGAGCCGCATCGATTCCCTGGTCGACCAGCTCTATGACATCAACAAGCGCTTCGTCGGCTTTGAGGGCCGCCTCATGCGTCTTGCCGAAAGCCACGGGGTGACGCGGGAGGAGTTCCTGCGCAACTATCAGGGCTCGGAGCTCGATCCGCGCTGGCCCGACCGCGTCTCCAAGCTCGCTGCCAAGGGCTGGAAGAATTTCATCGCCCGGGAGAAGGACAAGATCCGCCAGTACCGCCACGACATCCAGGTGCTTGCGGGCGAGACCGGGCTCGAGATCGGCGAGTTCCGCGAGATCGTGCACATGGTGCAGAAGGGCGAGCGCGAGGCGCGCCAGGCGAAGAAGGAGATGGTGGAAGCGAACCTGCGCCTCGTCATCTCCATCGCCAAGAAATACACCAACCGCGGGCTGCAGTTTCTCGACCTGATCCAGGAAGGCAACATCGGCCTGATGAAGGCGGTCGACAAGTTCGAGTACCGCCGCGGGTACAAGTTCGCAACCTATGCGACGTGGTGGATCCGCCAGGCGATGAGCCGCTCGATCGCCGAGCAGGCGCGCACCATCCGAGTCCCCATACACATGATCGAGGTGGCCAACAAGATAACCCGCGTGTCGCGGAAGATGCTAAACGATATTGGCCGCGAACCGAGGCCCGAGGAGCTTGCCGAGAAGCTCGGGATGCCGCTGGAGAGTGTCCGCAAAGCTCTCAAGCTTGCAAGGGAGCCGCTCTCGATCGAGACCCCCGTGGGCGATGAGGAGGGTGCGCACCTCGGCGATTTCATCGAGGACACGAGCGCGATTGCGCCGATTGACGCTGCGATCCACTCGGAATTGCGCGAGACCACGACGCGCGTGCTCGCCTCGCTTACCGCGCGCGAAGAACGCATCCTGCGGATGCGGTTCGGCATCGGCATGAACAAGGATCATACTTTGGAAGAGGTCAGCCAACAGTTCTCGCTGACGCGCGAGCGCATCAGGCAGATCGAGGCCAAGGCTCTGCGGAAGCTGCGGCACCCCAGCCGGTCACGGATCCTCCGAAGCTTCCTCGAGAATTGAGACCCATTCAGTAAACGCCGGGGATGAGCCGCGAGGTGCGGGCGCGGTAGGCGTCGTACTGCGCGCCGAAATGGGAGCGCAGCAGGTTCTCCTCGGCGCGCATCCGCGCGAGCAGCGCAGGCAACATGCAGGCGGCAAGGAGCACGCCCACACCGGAACGGAACGCCAGCGCCCAGCCCAATGAGCTGATGAGCAATCCGAGATAGCTGGGGTGGCGGATGACGCCGTAGACGCCGGTGGTGACGAGCTCGTGCCCCGGCTGGATCGCCACGAGGCCGCTGAAACGCTGGCCGAGCACGAATACCGGCCACATCCGCAGGGCGCCGCCGGCTGCGAACAGGACAACGCCGATCCAGCGCATCCCGTCGCCATCAATGGTCCAGAATTCGTGCCGGTCCGTGTAGGCGGGGAGCCACGCGCTCAGCACCCCGAGCACGCCGAACACAGGCAGCACCCAGCGGTTCGAGCGATCCTCCCGCTCGCCAGGGCTGATATTGCCGCCGCTGAACGGCGCAATCGCGAACAGCAGGCATGCCACGATCGTCAACGCAATCAGTGACGGATGCGAGAAGAAGGCGGCAAATCCGCCCCAGCCGAGAATCGCAAGCCCGAGATACGCAAGTGCCGAGACTGCCGTGAGGATGGTTAGCTTGAGTGGCGTTTGCCGGCCATGCACTGGTGCTACTCTACTCCAGGTCGATCCTGGCCATCGCAATCACCTCGTCTCACCGCGACTTACGCCGCCAGATTGCCGAAGCGCTGCAGATTCTTCTTCTGCTCGGCGGTGCGCGGCGGCAGCTTGAAGAGCCGCGCCGCGGTGGCGCCGAGGATGTTGTGCTTGGCCTTCTCCGACAGGAAGGGCAGATCCCAGATCCGGCACGGCAGATCGAAATCCCAGTGCGGATAGTCGGAGGCATAGAGGAGATGATCTTCCGCATCGATCATCTCCAGCGTGCACTCCAGCGCCCGCATGTTCTCGGCCTCCATCGGCTGGGAGGCATAGTACATGTCGCGCATGTAATCGCTCGGCTTCCTCTTCAGGAGCGGATACTCGGAGCTGCGCAGCATGAATTCATGATCGAGCCGCTGCATCAGGAACGGCACCCAGGCCAGGCCTCCTTCGATCCAGAGCACCGGGAGCCTGGGAAAGCGCTCGCCGAGCCCGTTGGTGACCCAGTTGGTCGCATGCAGGATGTTGTAGAACGGAAAGCCCAGCCCGTGCACCGAGGCGAAACGGTTGAGGCTCTTGAACACCGGCTCGGTCGGGTTGATGGCGGAATGAAAGGAGAGCGCGAGACCGCGCTCTTCCAGCGCGCGGAATATCTTCATGTGGGAATTGTGATGAATCGGCAGCGAGCGCACGCAGGTGATCATGAAGCCGGTCACGTATTTGCGCCCGCCGAAGGTCTCGATCTGCCGCATGCAGGCATCGGGGTCCGAGAGCGGCAGCGTGAGCATCGAGTACAAGCGCCCGCCCGCCTCCGGCAGCGCCTTTTCCGTGAGCCAGCGATTGTAGGCCCAGCACAGCTCGACCTCCATTTGCGCATCGGGATGCAAGCCGATGGCGAGCATCAAGGTCGGAAACAGGCATGAGTAATCGACGCTCATGGCGTCCATCCAGCGCTGCCCCAGCTCCACGTCGCGCAGCTGCGTGCGTCCGGTCTTTTCCGATGCGCGCAGCGGATAGCGAGTGATGCGGCCGCCCATATCCTGAAACCCCGTCGCCGGGCTTGGGATTGCGCTGCCACGGCCCTTGCTGCGGCCGGAAACCGTGAGCTGGCGCAGAACGTCGTTCTCCATGAACGGGAGAAACTCGTCGACGCACTCGTTCTCGTAATGGTGCGCATCGACATCGACGATGAGGACATCATCGAGCCGGCGCTGCTGCGCCTGTTTCCTCGCATGCGCGAGCAGGCGGCTGGTGTTGAGCTCCTCGATGGCAACACGACGGCCGCGGTCGGCAATCAGGTCCATGGCGTTTCCTCCCGGTTGCAGGCCGGCACCTGCCGCGAGAGCCTAGTACATCGATTCCATGAAACCAATCGGATCGAGGTTAATCCCACAGACCTCATCCTGAGGAGGTCGGCGCGCTCCTCATCCTGAGGCGCTCGCGTGCTTGCACGCGAGCCTCGAAGGATGCGCGCCGAGCGTCTCGAAGGCCTCATCCTGAGGAGGGCGCATGCTTGCAGGCGCCCGTCTCGAAGGATGGCCGCTGGCACGATCTCGCTTGTGGCCGTCCTTCGAGACGCGCGCGCAAAGCGCGCGCTCCTCAGGACGAGGTTGGGCTACTGTTTAATGAAGCTGCCGTCGCGCAGCTCGGCTATCGCCCGCTGGAGCTCGGCCTGGGTGTTCATCACGATCGGACCGTACCAGGCCACGGGCTCCTCGATTGGTTTGCCCGAGACCAGCAGGAAACGGATGCCATCGTCTCCGGCGGTGACGGTCACCTCGTCGCCGCTGTCGAAGAGCACCAATGAGCGATTGCCCGTGCGCTCGCGCACCAACGCCTCCTCGCCATTGCCGTCCTTCTCTGTCAGCACGCCGAATGGCTCGGATGCGGAGCGGAAGCTGCCGGAGCCCTCGAACACATAGGCGAAGGCATGCCGCTCGGTCTCGACCGGCAAGATCTTGCGTCGCCCCGGTGGCACCAGCACGTCGAGATAGCGCGGGTCGGCGGCGACCCCTTCGACCGGGCCGCGCTTGCCCCGGAACGCGCCGCAGATCACCCGCACCCTGGTGCCGTCGTCATCGATGATCTCGGCTATCTCCGCAGCCTTGATGTCCTGATAGCGCGGGGCCGTCATTTTCAGGGAGGAGGGAAGGTTCGCCCACAGCTGAAATCCGTGCATGCGCCCCTGCGCGTCGCCCTGCGGCATTTCCTGGTGGAGAATGCCGCTGCCCGCGGTCATCCACTGGACGTCGCCCGCTCCGAGCCTGCCGCGATTGCCCAGGCTGTCGCCGTGCTCCACTGTCCCCGCCAGCACATAGGTGATGGTCTCGATGCCGCGATGGGGATGCCAGGGGAAACCGGCGCGGTAGTCCTCGGGACGGTCGTTGCGAAAATCATCGAGCAGCAGAAAGGGATCAAGCTCGCCGGTGTCTCCGAAGCCGAAGGCGCGGCGCAGCTTCACTCCGGCACCCTCGATCGCCGGCGTGGATTGGACGATGCGTCTGACAGGTCGAATCGACATGACGAATTTCCTCTGCGCCCCGTATCACCCGCAGCGGCGGTGCTACACCGGTCCCATGTGGACACGGGATGCCGGCAGCGCAACGCGCCGCATGCCTGACCCGATGTGTGGGCCGGTCCGATTTGGGGCGAGCTTAGTGGTACTGCGTCACAAGCTACGCTGTCATTCCGGGGCGTCGGCAAGTCGGTTTCACCGACTTGCCGACGAGCCCGGAATCCATAACCCCAAGCAGTCATGTGTGTCACCGCAGCGTAACCACTTTCATCACTGCACGGCCTGTGGTTATGGATTCCGGGCTCCGCTCGCACCCGGACGGCGCGAAGCGCCGATCCGAGCGCTCGCGGTCCCGGAATGACGGGGGCGAGCCCGGAATGACAGCGGCGGCAGTCGCGCGCTAGAGTGGGCCAACGGGCCGAAGGCGCGAGGAGCTGCCAATGTTGCGATCGGGCAAGGAGCATCTGGAGACGCTGCGCGACGGGCGCGTCGTCTATGTCGGCAGCGAGAAAATCGACGACGTGACGCGCCATCCCGCCTTCCGCGGGGCGGCGCGCACGGTTGCCGCGATCTACGATATGAAGGCCGATCCCGCCAATCGCGACACCATGACCTACGAGGAGGACGGCTCGCGCCACTCCATCTATTTCCTGCGCGCGCGCAGCCGCGACGACCTGCAGCAGCGCATGATCGGCCATCGCAAGATCGCCGATCTCACCATGGGCATGTTCGGCCGCTCCCCCGATCACGTCTCGTCATTCGTCACCGGGATGGCGATGAACCCGGACGCCTTGCCGGCGCCGTGCGCGCACGCCGACAACCTCCTGCGGTACTACCGCCATATCCGCGACAACGACATCTACGTGGTCTACGCCGTGCTGCCGCCGCAGGCTTCGCGCAACCCCGAGTTCTACCAGCGCCAGAACATCCCGGTGCCCACCCTCCAGGTCGTGCGCGAGGACGACGACGGCGTCGTCGTCTCGGGCATGAAGATGCTGGCGACCGGCGCGCTCTATGCCAACGAGATCTGGATCGGCAATGTGCTTCCGCTTGCGCCCGACCAGAAGAAGCAGGCGATCACCTGCGCCGTTGCATGCAATGTGCCGGGACTGACGATGTGGTCGCGCAAGCCCGCCATGGTCGGCGTCACCTCGGAGTTCGATTCGCCGCTCGCCTGGCGCTACGACGAGAGCGACAGCATGGTGCTGTGCGACAACGTCAAGGTGCCGTGGGAGAAGGTGTTCGTGCACGACGACGCCGCGCTTTCCCGCGACATCTACATCAAGACGCCGAGCCATTGCTTCGGCAATCACCAGTCCAATGTGCGCTACTGGTCGAAGATGCGGCTCCTGCTCGGGCTGTGCAGCAAGGTCGCCAACGCGACCGGCGCCGACCAGGTCCCGGCCGTGCGCGAGACGCTGGGGAAGATGAGCGCGGTGGAGAGCACGATCGCGGGGCTGGTGCACGGCCAGATCAATGCGTACGAGCAGTGGCCGCCCGGCTATGCCTGCTTCAACCGCCGCATCATGTATGCGGGCCTCGACTGGTGCACCCAGAACTACAGCAAATTCATCGACGAGCTGCGCGAGCTTTGCGGCGGCGGTGTCTTTCAGATGCCGGCGGACATCTCGATCATGCGCGATGCCCATCTGGCGAACGCGTTCTCGACCTACTGGCAGACGCCGCAGGCGGATGCGCTCACGCGCATGAAGCTGTTCAAGCTCGCCTGGGACATGGTCGGCTCGGAGTTCGCCGGCCGCCATCTGCAATACGAGAAGTTCTACGCCGGCGCGGCCTTCATCATCCGCAACCATTCCTATCGCGAGACCGACTGGGGCGAGTTCAACACCTTGGTCGAGGATTTCATGGCGAGCTACGATTATCAGCCGGCGGATGACGCAGCGCAGACGCCGGACGCCAAGATCGCCATGCTTCGCCGCCAGTCTGCCGGCTGATCTCCCGCGCGTGTTGCTCCTGGGTCCCGGCTCTCGTTTCGTTCGGGCCAAAAGGCCCTCACTGCACTCGTCCGGGACACGGGGTCTCGTTTCCCGGACGAGTGCAGCGAGCGCTCTTGCGCGAGCGAAACGAGATCCGGGACCCAGGGGCAGAAACACGGCGCTCAAGTCGTACCCATGACGCAACGAGCTGCAGCGCTGCCGGAACGCTTCCGCGACGTGGAGCATCTCGAGGACATCATGACCGCGCCCTCGGCCGAGGTGGCGGAGGAGCTCGGGAAGCTCGGTGGCGATCTCATCATGCTCGGCGCCGGGGGCAAGATCGGCCCAACCCTGGCGCGGCTTGCCAAGCGCGCCGCGCCAGGAAAGCGCATCGTCGCCGTCGCCCGCTTCAGCGAGAAAGGTCTGCGCGAGCGGCTCATCTCCTGGGGCATCGAGTGCATCAGCGCCGACCTCCTCGACCGCAAGCAGGTCGAGGCGCTGCCGAAGCTGGCGAACGTGGTGTTCATGGCGGGACGCAAGTTCGGTTCCGCCGGACGCGAGGAGCTGACCTGGGCGATGAACGCCTATGTGCCGGCGCTGGTCGCCGACGCCTTCGCCGGCTCGCGCATCGTCGCCTACTCCACCGGCTGCGTGTACCCGTACGTCAACGTGCTCCACGGCGGCGCGACCGAAACAACACCCGCCGCTCCGCCGCCAGGCGCCTATGCCAATTCCTGCGTCGCCCGCGAGGGCATGCTCCAGTATTTCTCCCGGCTGCACGGCACCGCCGGGCGCATCATCCGCCTCAACTATGCGATCGACATGCGCTACGGCGTCATCCACGACATCGCCGCACGCGTGCTCGCGGGCGAGCCGATCGACCTTGCCACCGGACATGTCAACGTGATCTGGCAGGGCGACGCCAACGCCATGGTGCTGCGCAGCTTCGCCCATTGCACGCTGCCGACATCGCCGCTCAACGTCAGCGGGCCGGAGACCATCAGCGTGCGCTGGCTGGCGCAGGCGCTCGGCGAGCGGCTGGGCAAGGCGCCGGTTCTCGTCGGCACGGAAGCCGCCGCAGCCTGGCTGGTCAACACCGCGGAGACGGTGCGGCTGTTCGGCTATCCCGCGGTGTCGCTGCTCACGCTGATCGACTGGACCGCCGACTGGGTCGCGCGCGGCATGCCGAGCCTCGGCAAGGACACCCATTACGATATTCGCGATGGAAATTTCTGAGCTCGGCATCGCGCGCAAGTCGTCGCTCTCGCCGTCGGAGCTCGCTGACCTCGAGGCGCTGGTCACCGAGGCGCGCTGGAATCAGAACGCGAAGGACTGGCGCCTGTTCCTGGAGCTCGGGCGCATCTACGCGGCGCACACATCGACCGGCCGCATCGTCGCCACCACGGCGACGCTGCCTTACGGCGAGCGCATCGCCTGGATCAGCATGGTGCTGGTCGCGGGCGCTTGGCGCCGCCGCGGATTGGCGACGCGGCTGATGCGGCGCGCGACCGAGGAGCTCGCGGCTGCGGGCCGCGTGCCGGTGCTCGACGCAACTCCGGACGGTCATCCGGTCTACCGCGCCATCGGCTATGCGGACTGGTGGGGGTTTCACCGCCTGCGGCGCGAGCAGCGGGGAGCGCAGCAAAGCGCCGGCGATGCGCTCCCCGCTCCAGCCGGCATCAGCATCCGCGCCATTGCCGATGACGACTGGCCGGCGCTCACCGCGTTCGATGCCGCCGCGTTCGGCGCGCCGCGCAATGCCGTGCTCGCCGGGCTGCGCGGCCGCCTGCGCGAGGCCGAGCTGATCGCGCAATCCGGAGATCGCATCGTCGGCTTTTGCCTCGGCCGCGACGGCCGCATGATCCCGCACCTCGGACCGGTGGTTGCGGCGAGCGACGCGATCGCCTGCGCGCTCGTTGCGCGCGCCACCGCGCGCATCGAGGCGCCGTTCTTCATCGATCTCGCCGATGCGAAATCACACCTGCGCGCGTTCCTGGAGGCGCGCGGCTTTGCGCCGGCGCGACCGTTCACGCGCATGGCGCACGGGCATGCGACGCGCTTCGACGACCCCGAGCGCACCTTCGCCGTCATCGGCCCGGAGTTCGGGTGATGTCAAATTATACATGTCAACGTTGTTAAATTAGGATCGAGGTTAATCCCACAGACCTCATCCTGAGCGTCTCGAAGGCCTCATCCTGAGGAGGGCGCATGCTTGCATGCGCCCGTCTCGAAGGATGGCCGCTGGCACGATCTCGCTTGTGGCCGTCCTTCGAGACGCGCCGCCGAAGGCGGCGCTCCTCAGGACGAGGTTTCGAGATGTTGCTCTCGTTTATCCGATCTCTAAACTCTGATATCTGTATCTGACATCCGATCTCCGACATCCGACCTGCGATCTCCGATCTCTGATCTCCGGCCTCCGACATGCAGCACCGTCTCGGCATCATCATGAACGGCGTGACCGGCCGCATGGGGATGAACCAGCATCTCATCCGCTCCATCCTGGCGATCCGCGCGCAAGGCGGCGTGGCGCTGCGCAGCGGCGACACGGTGATGCCCGACCCCATCCTGGTCGGCCGCAACGAAGCCAAGCTGGCGCAGCTCGCCGCCGCGCACGGCATCGCGCGCTGGACGACCGATCTCGATGCGGCGCTCAAGAACCCCGACGACACCTTGTTCTTCGATGCCGCCACCACCAAGCTGCGCGCGGGCCTGCTGCAGGCGGCGATCGCCGCCGGCAAGGACATCTACTGCGAGAAGCCGATCGCGGAGAACCTCGACGATGCGCTGGCGGTCGCGCGCGCGGCGAGGAAGGCGCGCGTGCGGCACGGCGTGGTGCAGGACAAGCTGTTCCTGCCCGGCCTCATCAAGCTGCGCACCCTGATCGACGCCGCCTTCTTCGGGCGCATCATCTCGGTGCGCGGCGAGTTCGGCTACTGGGTGTTCGAGGGCGACTGGACGCCGGCGCAACGGCCGTCCTGGAACTACCGCAAGCAGGAGGGCGGCGGCATCATTCTCGACATGCTCTGTCACTGGCGCTACGTGCTGGACAACCTGTTCGGCGAGGTGGAAAGCGTCTCCTGCCTGGGCGCGACCCACATCCCCAAGCGCTGGGACGAGGACGGCAAGCCCTACAGCGTGGACGTCGACGACTCCGCCTACGCGACCTTCCAGCTCGCCGGCGGGATCGTCGCGCATATCAACAGCTCCTGGTGCACGCGCGTGCGCCGCGACGACCTCGTCACCTTCCACGTGGACGGCACCCATGGCTCGGCGGTGACCGGATTGCAGAAATGCTGGAGCCAGGCGCGGGCGAGCACGCCGCGGCCGATCTGGAATCCGGACGTGCCGCAGCCGATCAAATTCCTCGAGACCTGGAGCGAGGTGCCGGACACGATGTCCTACGACAACGGCTTCAAGGCGGAATGGGAGATGTTCATCCGGCATCTGCTCGAGGGCGCGCCGTTCAAATGGACGCTGCTCGAAGGCGCCAAGGGGGTGCAGCTGGCGGAAGCGGGGCTGCGCAGCTGGAAGGAGCGGCGCTGGATCGACCTCCCTCCGCTGAAGCTGTGAGGCTCTGCAACCGGCGAGAGTACTGCGGCATAGATGCATCCTGTTCATCTCCCAACATTGAATTCATTGCGTTTTTGGAAACGGCTTCGTTTGCGCAATTGGCTTCGTTTGCGGAGAAATGCCCTGAATAGTTGCGCACTGACCGACACGATAACCGCAGGTAGGGGCGAGGCATGCCTCGCCCCTACGCCCCGACACTGCGCGATGACTTGACACAGGTGTGATGCCCATTGGCGCTTCTCCGGCATTGTGTTCTGTATTTGTTCTAATACAAGCACGTCCCCACTGCAAGCCTTTAGCGGCGCAAAGGAGGGCAAAGGGGCAGGGGTATCGCATTCGGACTCAGCGGCGGAGCAAGCTCCGCGCTACCTCCCCCTGAAAGGGCTAACTTGCGCACACATTTTTTGCCAGATGATAGCCATCCACAAGGCTATTAAAGCGTCCGAGCCCGTCGCGCATCGTTAT